>ERZ772882.745-NODE-745-length-40554-cov-9.026890_pt1 | contig 40554 bp, 33 predicted proteins | sample MGYA00580576_ERZ772882 | MGnify/ENA primary metagenome ERZ772882 (study PRJEB29015, sample SAMEA2737658) | human gut metagenome | biome: human gut; feature: human-associated habitat; material: faeces | place: China | collected 2012 ... | reverse complement strand
CCTTGCGCCCCAGGCGTTTCGGCGGGTAGACATCGGGTAGACATGGGCGGTTTTGAACAAAACGGATCGTCAAAGTGTACAAAAAAGCGCCCTTCGGCGCTTTTTTCAAAAGGACTCATTTTCAGGTTTTCACGATCCGCTTTTTTCCGCACTTCGGACAGGTCAATTCGACCATTCCGACGCTGCGTGGCACACGGCAATAGGCGCCGCAGGAGCACTTCACATATTTGTGTTCCTTGTCGGCGCGGCGGGCCTTCGCTCCGCGCAGGGCGCTCTGCTTCGGCCCCCACCACTGCATGAATTTTGCGTTTTCCGCGCGGCGCTTTTCAAGGTTGCGCGAGAACATACGGAACAGCAGATATACGCACAAAAAGAGCGTGGTATAGTGGATGAAGGCGGCAAATGCCTGCCCCGGCACCAAGGCGGGCAGCAGGCTGAGCACCAACTCAGCGATAAACAAAGCCCAGCAGAGCTGGTCGGCGCCGTTTCGACCGTACATGAAGCGCGCCATCGCGCAGCGAAGCTTATAAATGAAATTCTGCAAGATCCATCACACTTTCTATCAAAATCGCTTTTATTCTATATGATTTCGCCTAAATAGTAAAGAGGGCGCAAAAAAGTTTACGAAACGGCAATAATTGGTTTGACACAGGACGCTTCGTATGCTATGATACCGAAAGGAATAAGGGAGTAGCCAACGCCGCTGCGGCGTCGGGCGGGTCGTCATCACGGGGCTGCGCCCCCGGTCCGCTCATGAAATGGCGAGACTTTTACCGAAGACGTCTTTGCATCCGTCCGACGGTAAGAGTCTTTTTCTTTTCCCAAAACCAATTCTATAATACAGGAGTGTGTTGCATTTATGAGCTTTCTGCTTGACGGCTTTCGAGCCGTGACGTGGCAGCAGGGCGTGATGTATCTCGTGGGCTTCGCGCTCATCTACCTCGCCATCCAAAAGGACTATGAGCCGGCGCTGCTGCTGCCGATGGGCTTCGGCGCCATCCTCGTCAACCTGCCGAGCTCCGGCGTCCTCAACCAGATGGTCGAGGGCATCGGCGAGAGCCAGGGCATCATCCAGTGGCTCTTCGAGACAACCATCGAGGCCAGCGAAGCGCTGCCGCTGCTGCTGTTCATCGGCATCGGCGCGATGATCGACTTCGGCCCGCTGCTCTCAAATCCCAAGATGCTGCTCTTCGGCGCGGCGGCGCAGTTCGGCATCTTCTTCACCATGGTCGCCGCCGTCCTGCTCGGCTTCGACCTCGCGGACGCTGCTTCCATCGGCATCATCGGCGCGGCGGACGGCCCGACCTCCATCCTCGTCTCGCAGGTGCTGCACTCGAGCTACGTCGGCCCCATCGCCGTCGCGGCGTACTCTTACATGGCGCTTGTGCCGATCATCCAGCCCTTCGCCATCAAGCTCGTGACGACGAAAAAAGAGCGCCGCATCCGGATGCCCTACAACCCCAAGAACGTTTCGCGCACGCTGCGCATCTGCTTCCCGATCCTCGTGACCATCATCGCGGGCTTCATCGCGCCGATGTCCGTCTCGCTCGTCGGCTTCCTGATGTTCGGTAACCTCCTGCGCGAGTGCGGCTGCCTTGACCGTCTCTCCGAGACGGCGCAGAACACGCTGGCGAACCTCATCACGCTGCTGCTCGGCATCACGATCTCGTTCTCCATGCGCGCCGAGCAGTTCGTGAACCGGAATACGCTCATCATCATGGGCCTTGGCCTCGTGGCGTTCGTGTTCGACTCCATCGCGGGCGTGATGTTCGCGAAGCTCCTCAACCTGTTCAGCAAGAAGAAGGTCAACCCGATGGTCGGCGCGGCAGGCATTTCGGCGTTCCCGATGTCCGCGCGCGTCATCCAGAAGATGGGGCTTGAGGCCGATCCGCAGAACCATCTGCTGATGCACGCGGTGGGTGCGAACGTGGCAGGGCAGATCGCAAGCGTCCTCGCGGGCGGCATGATCCTGAACCTCGTGCCGCAGCTCTTGAAGTAAGGAGGAAGAGAATATGACTGCTCTCGAAGCCGCCCTCACGATCCTGTGGCAGGAGGATCTATGCGATGAAAAACCACAAGAAAATCATGACAGCACGGCTGCTCGCGATCATACTGCTGCTCGCCGTATGTATGGCGGGCTGCGGCGCGCCGGCAGAGTCAAACGGCGGCGTCCCTTCCAAAACGGACTCTCCGGCGGAGTCCGACGGCTCCGGCGCGCCGGCCGATGCGCCGCAGGCGCTGACGCTCCCCATTCTGGACGAGATCGACGCGGACGTTACGGTCGGAACGGCAGGCTCTTCGCTGCTGGCTGTGCAGGCCGCGGTCAAGCTGCTGGACTGGGGCGTGAATACGGGTCTTGACACGGATGAGATCGGCACTGCCGCCTCCGTATGGCTGAGCGCAAAGAATGAGGACCGGACCGAGTGTTTGCAGAAGCTGGAGCTGGTGGACGAGGCATACCAAAAGCTGCTGACCGATGAAGCGCGGGAGCTGCTGGACAGCGCCGGGTGCGCGGACGTGGAGATCACCTGGGGCAGCGAGCCGGTCGAGCCCGTGGAAGCCATCATGCGCTCGGCGGGGCTGCGGGATGCCGACAGCGGTGATGACGCCGCGTGGGACGTAGCCGGGTTTGAAAAGAGTCTGCTGGAAAATTACGGTGTCACGCCGCATCACTATGAGGATCTGGGCGACGGTGTTTATCAGGTCTATGTGGAGATCGACGGCGAGATCGTTCCCTTTGTCACGGTCGATTCCGCGACCGGCGACTATCACGGGTGATCGCCCGGCCCGTTTCCGGCGGAGGGCAGATGGGACGGGAAAGCCCCGCGGTCAGGCCCCGCTGCCCCAAATAGACTGAAGGGACCGTTCTCTGTGGAGGAGAACGGTCCCTTTTGCGGTGCTATTTGCTCACCAGCAGCTTTTTCATGCCGCGCTCGAGCCCATCCACGCTCAGCGGGTACATATCAATGAGCCGCGCGATGTGGCCGTAGCTCTGACCCCAATAGCCGCCGTAGCGCGGCGGCTCCTCGGGATTGAGCCAGATGAGATGGTCGTGCTGTTCTTTGAAGCGCTTGAGCCAGTCCATGCCGGAGAGCGAGCCGCTGCCGGCGAAATAGTCGTAACGCTTTTCCGTCAGCTCGTACATATCCATCAGCGCGTCGCCGACGAAAATGACTTTGTACTCGCTGCCGAAATTCTTCAGCAGCCACTCGGTCGAAACGCCGTGCTCGCGGTACATCCGCGGGTCGGTGTAGACGCGCGAGTAGACGCAGTTGTGGAAGTAGTAGACGTGCAGCTCCTTGAAGTGGTTGGACTGCCGCGCCGCCTGAAAGAGCATCGAGCAGAGCTGAGAGTAGTAGCTCATCGAGCCGCCCGAGTCCATCAGCATCAGCACCTTGACGGTGTTGCGCCGCGGGCGCTTGTAGCGCACCTTGAGCGTGCCCGCGTTGTCGCAGGTATCGCGGATGGTGCCGTCCACGTCGAACTCCGTCTTGTCGCCGAGCGACTGGTCGGAATACTGCCGCAGCAGGCGGAAAGCCATCTGGAACTGGCGGATGTCGAGCGTGTTGTCGCGGCGGAAATCGCGGTACTTCCGCTCGCCCGCGACCTGAAAGGCGCGGCGGTAGATGCTCTCGCCGCCGACGCGGATGCCCTGCGGGCTGTGGCCGGCGTTGCCGAAGTTGGAGTAGCCGCCCGTGCCGATCCAGTACGAGCCGCCGTTGTGCTCCTCCTTCTGTTCCTTGAGGCGTTCTTCAAACATCTTGAGAATCTCGTCGATGCTCTTTTCCGCATAGTCCTGCTCGCGCAGAAAGGCGCGGAACTCCTCAAGCGCGTTTTTCGGGTGGTTGAGCCAGTCCATCAACTCGTCCGGCAGCAGCTCCTCGGGGAAGGGCACGTCCTTGAAATACTCCAAAAACGCGGCGTCAAACTTGTCGTAGTCCGCCTCGCTCTTGACGAGCACGGCGCGGCAGAGGTCGTAAAAGCCCGTCAGCGTTGAGCGGTGCAGCCCGAGCAGCAGGCCCTCCATGAGCGTCATCCACTCGTTGAGTGAAATGCCGAAGCCGCGCTGGCGCAAAAGGTAGAAAAATCCGACAAACATGGGCTTACCGCATCCGGCGCTGCATCGCCGTGATGTCCTTGTCCTTTTTGAGCAGTACGCCGGCAAAGGGGATCTCGCGCGTGATGCGCGCGGGATCGACGCCGCCGAGCTGGAGCGCGCGGAGCCAGTCCACCAGCTCGCTCGTGGAGGGCTTTTTCTCAATGCTGTCGATCGAGCGCAGCCAATAGAACGCCTGCATCGCCTGTGCGAGCAGCGCTTCGTCGAGCTTGTCAAAGTGGACGCGGATGATCTTCTCCATCTGCTCCTGCGTGGGGAAGGCGATGTAGTGGAAGATGCAGCGGCGCAGGAAGGCGTCGGGCAGCTCCTTTTCCGCGTTGGACGTGATGATGACGATGGGGCGCTGCTTCGCCTTGACCGTCTCCTTCGTCTCGGGGATGTAGAACTCCATCTTGTCCAGCTCCCAGAGGAGGTCGTTGGGGAACTCAAGATCGGCCTTGTCCACCTCGTCAATGAGCAGCACCACCTGCTCGTCGGAGGAGAATGCCTCGCCGAGCTTGCCGAGCTTGATGTATTTTGCGATGTCGTCCACGCCGGCGGAGCCGAACTGGCTGTCGTAGAGACGTTGGACGACGTCGTAGACGTACAGACCGTCCTGCGCCTTGGTGGTGGATTTCACGTTCCAGATGATGAGCTTCTTGCCCAGCGCGTCGGCGACGGCCTGCGCCAGCATGGTCTTGCCCGTGCCGGGCTCGCCCTTGATGAGCAGCGGCTTTTGCAGCGCCACGGCGATGTCCACCGCGCCCATCAGCTCGGGCGAGGCGACGTAGTTTTCGGTCCCGCGGAAGGAAATAGACATAGAAATACCTCGTTACATAAAAGTTTGATCCTATTTTACATAGCCGCGCCGCCGGTGTCAATGCGGAGCGGGGGAGAAAAAATACTAAAAAAACACTCAAACGGTCGTTGCATTCCTGAAGCTGCTGTGCTATAATACAGAAAAGAATCCGATAAGGAGGCAGCGGACCATGAAAAAACTGACCAAAATGCAGCAGAAGGTCTACGATTACATCGCCCAATTCATGACCAAGTGGGGCTATCCGCCCTCTGTGCGCGAGATCTGCGCAGAGCTGAATTTCAAGTCCCCGTCCACCGCGCATTTCCATATCCTGAATCTGGAGAAAAAGGGCTATCTGGAGCATGACGCCGGCAAGGGCCGCGCCATCCGGCTCAAGGGCGAGGCGCAGGCCGCGCCTGCTGTTCCCGCCGCCCCTGCGGCGTCGTCGAACGCCGTTGACTTCATGGAGGAGCGGGACGCGCGCGAGAACCGCATCCCCATCGTCGGCAATGTCGCCGCCGGCAGCCCTATCCTTGCGCAGGAGTGCGTGGAGGATTACCTGACCTTTGATACCGGCAGCCGCAGCGGCGAGTTTTTTGCCCTGCGCGTGCGCGGCGAGTCCATGCTGGGCGTCGGCATCCTGCCGGACGATCTGGTCGTCGTCCGCCGCCAGCAGACCGCCAACAACGGGGAGATCGTCGTCGCCCTCATCGGGGACGAGGCCACGGTCAAGACCTTCAAGAAGCAGAACGGCGAGATCTGGCTCCTGCCCGCGAACCCCGACTACCAGCCCATCGACGGGCGGGAGTGCGAGGTGCTCGGCAAGGTCGTTGCCGTTGTGCGCCAGTATTGAGCCGGAAACCGACCCTGTATATTGAAAAAGCGTTTCGCGACCGAAAGCAGGCCGCGGAACGCTTTTTTATTGTTGGGAGCAGCGCTCAGCTCTCCGAGCCGGAGAGGTGGAAGCGCCAATCCGCGAAGCCGTAAAACGGATCGGAGGCCGTTGGGGTCATGCCGTCCACGAGACCGGAGGGCGTGAGCACCGTTTTGGACTTGAAGAGCAGCGGCGCAAAGGGCGTTTCCTCGGCAAAGCCCTTGACATACCGCTCGGCGGAGGCGTTCCCGCCGAGCAGGGAGGCGTCGTTCAGGCCGGAGAGCTGTTCGCTCACAAAGCCGCCGTAGTTCAGCGCGCCGCCGGCGTCGAGCAGTACGCCCGCGTCCCAGTCGGCGGTCAGGCGCACCTCGCCGAGGTAGAGGTCGAAGCTGCCGGCCTCCAGCGCGGCGGCGTATTCCCCCCACGGCAATTCGCGCACCGTGACCGTCAGCGCGGCGGTCGTGAGCTGGGCGCAGAGGCTTTCGGCCACCGCACGCTTGAAGGCATTTTCCTCGTTCACCAGCAGCGTCAGGCTACGCGGACGCGCGGCGGTCACGCCGGCAGTCTCCAGCGCGGCGGCATATTCCTCCGCTGTGGTGCGGTACTCGTATGTCTTCGGATAGTCCGCGTCCTGCGGCGCGATGGGAAGCTGCGCCGCCGTGCCGTGCCCGGAGAGCAGGGAGGAGACAAGCGTGCCGCGGTCGATCACGCCGCTCATCGCGCGGCGCACCGCGGCGTCGTTGAGCGGAGTACGGCTCAGGTTGAAGCCGAGGTACTGCATTGCCGCGGTCGGGACGTCGGTGGACTCCACCGCGCCGCCGACCGTCCGTGCGCCGGTGCCGGTCGGATCGAGGCAGAGAAAGTGGACGCTGCGGGAGGCGAACCGGCTCAGCGCGGTGTCGTTGTCCTTGACCGCGGCAAGCGCGATGCGCTCGAGCGGCAGAGAGCTGCCTTGCCAACGGGGATTTGCGGTCAGCGCCGCGCCGTCGGCTGCTGTTGTGTAGACGTAGGGGCCGGTGCCGAGCGGAACGAGGTCGTTCTCCGTGCCGGCCTTGACGATGGGAATGTCCAGCAGGGCGGGGAAGCTGCCGTTTGCTTGCGTCAGCGTGACGATCAGCGTATGCGCGTCCTGCGCCTTCATCGAGTCGACGTTCGCAAAGCGCGCGCCGTAGCGCGCGGACTCCGCCGCGCGGCGGTAGGCCGCGAGCACGTCGTTCGCGGTGAGGGCTGTGCCGTCGGAAAAGACTGCGCTGCGCAGCGCGAAGGTCCACGTCAGCGCCTGGGCGTCGCAGCTGCTGCGTTTGCACAGCACAGGCTGCGGCGTGAACGAAGCGTCGAGCGTGAAGAGCGGCTCGTAGAGCAGCGCGCCGACGGTCTGCTGCACGCCGTCAATGCAGGTCACGGGGTCAAAGGTCTGGCCCGAGAGATAGGGCAGGGTGAAGTCGGAGATCTGCGCCGGCTCGCGCTGCGATGTCTCCTGCTCCTCCGGCGGCAGCTCGTCGCCCCAGAAGTCGTCCGGCTCCGGCTCCGCCTCCCAGCAGCCGGTCAGCGAGAGCGCGAGGACCAGCGCGAGCGCGAGCGCTGTCAGCCGCCGCGTCACAGGGCATCCTCCGTCAGGACGATGACCGCCGCCATGCCGCCGCGCTCGCCGCCCATGCCGCGGTGCGACCAGTAGCGGTCGGGGCGGCATTTGGTGCAGTCGGGGTGTACGTCGATGCGCGAGGGGTCCAGTCCGCTGCGCAGCAGCCACAGACGGTTGATGGATTTGAGGTCGATGTGGTACTTGTCGCCGCGGCGCTCGATGCGCTCGTCCACGGCGGGGTCCATGAGCTCATGGAAGGCATCCGCCACGTCGCCGTCGGTCTCAAAGCAGCACTTGCCGATGGCGGGGCCGATGGCCGCGCGCATCGTGTAGGGGTCCGCGCCGTAAAGGCTCATCATCGTGACGAGCGCCTTGAGCACGATGCCGCTCGCCGTGCCGCGCCAGCCGGCGTGGATGGCGGCGATGGAGCGCGAGGTCGGGTCGTAGACCGTGATCATGCAGCAGTCCGTGCCGTAGGCAAAGAGCGGCAGGTTCGGCACGTTCGTGATGAGCGCGTCGGCGTCGTAGGGACGCTCGTCCCAGAGAATTTTGCCGGCATCCTCCTCCCGCGCGACGCGCACGAGGTCGGAGTGGATCTGGCGGCAGCCGACGGCGCGCGAGGCGTCGAAGCCGACGGCGGCGCCGAGGCGGCGGTAGTTTTCGAGGATGTTCTCCTCACGGTCGCCGCGGTTGCTCGCAAGGTTGAGCGAGTCGAACGGCGCGGGACTCACGCCGCCGTGACGGGTGGTGAAGGCGTGGCGCACGCCGCCGACGGAGAGCGTGCCGGCGGTGTCGAAGATCACGCCGTTGACGTTGTGCTCGGTAAAGGACATAAGGGACCTCCTTTCGCGCCTGCGGCGCGGGGAAATTTGCCGCGCACGGCGCGGCGAAGCTGCGGTGAATGGAAAGCTATTGCTGCTTTTTCAATAAATGAAAAGCGATATGGCAGATCAGATATACAAGGCTTTGTATCCCCCAAAAACAGGCAGTGACCAATATTGCTCCGAACCATACCGGAAAACTGATAAACCCACCTGTTTGGAGAAATAAATGGGTATGTTTAAGACCGCACAGCTCATAGGCGGGAAAGTAGAGCAAAAAATAAAGGGGGATGTTCAACAATGTATACCGCCAAGAAACGAACTTGTAAAATAACAACGGCAAACCGATCAGGCTTACCCAGAAAACATAATGCCCCATCTGACTCCGTGCGGGAGGGGAATTTAGTCCCAATAAATCATCGGAAACGATCAGGCAGAGCAGAATGGTTAAAATTCCCATTACTCCGGCCCAAAGCCACTTTTTGAGAATCCCTTGCTGATTCATTCATACCCTCCAATGATCCTGACTTGCCCGATCACCTCACAGGGTTTCCTCACCGCCGCATTCCAATGTTTCGCGAACGAAATGTGCCTGCAGATGACTTTCGGTGACCAGAACAGACTCCTGATGGAAGAAAGCGCACAGGTCCTTGGCGATATCCTTCACAACGGCCTTGTTAACGTCGATCAGGGTGAGGACCAGACTGGTCTCCCGGGCGTATTCTCCGCTTTCGTAAATATACCCACCCTCCTGCACCTGAAAGGAAAAAGGCACTTTGTAGGAATAGCATACATTACGAAGCACCCTGATATACTTTTCGTTTTCAAAGAGCTGTGTGTTCGTCGACAGATCGTTCAGCCCAATGTAGATTTTTGACTCGACCATATTCAGCGCCCCCTGTGTGCCTGACCGATGCGAATTTATTTGCGTGACGTCCTCCGGCAGACCGTCCTGCCGGAGGCGTGAGTCCCCGGACCGGCGCGCCTTCGTGCCGAAAAGGGGTATTCTCTTTCGGAAAGAGAATACCCTTTTGTTTTTACCGTCCGCAGCACTGCTTATTTTCCGCGCTGCCGTGCAGCGCAAAAAATGCCGGATGGCAGCTCGCTCGCCGCTGACGCGGCAGCCGCTCGTATGCCATGTATCAGCAGACTGCGTCCGTTACCGTCCGCAGCACTGCTTATTTTCCGCGCTGCTGTGCAGCGCAAAAAATGCCGGATGGCAGCTCGCTCGCCGCTGGCGCGGCAACCGCTCGTATGCCGCGTATCAGCAGGCTGCGTCCGTTACCGTCCGCAGCACTGCTTATACTTTTTTCCGCTGCCGCAGGGGCAGGGGTCGTTGCGGCCGATCTTCTGCACCTTGCGCGGCTGCTTTTTCACGCTGCCGTCGCCCGCGGTGGTGGCGACGATGCCCTCGGCCACGCGCTCGCGCTTGACCTCGGCCTCGCTCTTGATGCGGGCGGAGAAGATGCGGCGCACAGTCTCGTCCTGAATGGCGGAGATCATCTCCTCGAACATCTCGAGGGATTCCTTCTTGTAGGCGTCGATGGGGTTGACCTGCGCGTAGGCGCGCAGGCGGATGCCCTGACGCAGCTCCTGCATGGCGTCGATATGGTCCATCCAGTATTCGTCGACCACGCGCAGCAGCACCACGCGCTCAAGCTCGCGCATGATGGGGGAGGTGACGGCCTCCTCCTTGCGCTCGTAGGTGGTGACGGCGGCATTGAAGAACAGCTCCGTCAGCTCGTCCTCGCCCATGGCGGCGAGCTCGGCGGGCGTTTCGGCGACCATGCCGCGCGGGAAGTACATACCCTCGAGGCTGCCGAGGATCTCGCGCACGCCGTCCTCGTCGAGCTTACCGTGCTCGCCGGAGTGGAGCGTGACCTGATTGGAAATGCCGCTGCGGATCATGCCGAAGATGGTATCCTTGAGGTTGCGGCCGTCGAGCACCTGCTTGCGCTGCCCATAGATGATCTCGCGCTGCTTGTTCATCACGTCGTCGTATTCAAGCGTCGCCTTACGGGACTGAAAGTTGCGGGACTCGACGCTGGTCTGCGCGTTCTCGATGGACTTCGAGAGCATCTTGTTCTCGATGGGCGTGTCCTCGTCGAGGTTCATGCGGTCCATCAGATTCGTGATGCGCTCGCCGCCGAACAGGCGCAGCAAATCGTCCTCGAGCGAGAGGTAGAAGCGCGTCTCGCCCGGGTCGCCCTGACGGCCGGCACGGCCGCGGAGCTGATTGTCGATGCGGCGGGAGTCGTGGCGCTCGGTGCCGATGATGAACAGACCGCCGGCCTCGCGCACGCGGTCGGCCTCGCCCGCGATCTCGGCCTTGTGTTTGGCGAGCGCTTCGGCGAACAGCGCGCGGGCGTCGAGGATCTCCTGATCGTCGGTCTCGGCGTAGCCGGTCGCCTCGGCGATCAGCTCGTCGGAAAGTCCGGCCTTGCGCAGGTCGTTCTTGGCCATGTATTCGGCGTTGCCGCCGAGCATGATGTCGGTGCCGCGGCCCGCCATGTTGGTGGCGACCGTCACCGCGCCGAGCTTGCCGGCCTGCGCGACGATCTCGGCTTCCTTCTCGTGGTTCTTCGCGTTGAGCAGGTTATGCTTGATGCCCTCGCGGGAGAGCAGATAGGACAGGTGCTCGTTCTTCTCGATGGACACCGTGCCGACCAGCACGGGCTGGCCCTTGGCGTGGCATTCCTTGACCTGCGCGATGACCGCGCGGTACTTTGCCGCCTCGGTCTTGTACACCACGTCGGGATCGTCGATACGCGCGATGGGGCGGTTGGTGGGGATCTCGATGATGTCGAGGTTGTAGATGGTGCCGAATTCCTCCTCCTCGGTCAGCGCTGTACCGGTCATACCGGAGAGCTTCTTGTAAAGGCGGAAGTAATTCTGGAAGGTGATGGTCGCGAGCGTCTTGCTCTCGCGGGCGACGGTGACGTGCTCCTTGGCCTCGATGGCCTGATGCAGACCCTCGCTGTAGCGGCGGCCGAACATCAGTCGGCCCGTGAACTCGTCGACGATGACGACCTCGCCGTCCTTGACGACGTAGTCGATGTCGCGCTTCATCGTGCCGTGCGCCTTGATGGCCTGATTGATGTGGTGGGCGATGGTGGAGTTTTCGGGATCGGAGAGGTTCTCGATCTCGAAATACTGCTCGGCCTTGGCGATGCCGCGGGCGGTGAGCGTCGCGGTCTTGGCCTTTTCGTCCACGATGTAGTCGGCGTCAACGTTGACGTCCTCTTCCTCCTTTTCGTCCGTCTCCGCGATGACCTTCTTGCGGAAGCGGGCGACGAGAGCCTCAGTGCGGCTGTACATCTCCGTGGACTTCTGCCCGATGCCGGAGATGATGAGCGGCGTGCGCGCCTCGTCGATGAGGATGGAGTCCACCTCGTCCACGATGGCGAAGGCGTGGCCGCGCTGCACCAGCTCGGAGGAGAAGAGCGCCATGTTGTCGCGCAGGTAGTCGAAGCCCATCTCATTGTTGGTGCCGTAGGTGATGTCGGCGGCGTAGGCCGCGCGGCGCTCGTCGCTCGTGAGGTCATGGACGATCAGGCCCACGCTCAGGCCGAGGAAGCGGTGCACCTTGCCCATCCACTCGCTGTCGCGCTTGGCAAGATAGTCGTTCACGGTGACGATGTGCACGCCGTTTCCGGTGAGCGCGTTGAGGTAGGCGGGCAGGGTAGCGACGAGCGTTTTGCCCTCGCCGGTCTTCATCTCGGCGATGCGCCCCTGATGGAGCACGATGCCGCCGATGAGCTGCACGCGGTAGGGATAAAGCCCGAGCACGCGGCCCGCGGCCTCGCGCACGGCGGCGAAGGCTTCGGGCAGAATGTCGTCGAGCGTTTCGCCGTTGGCGAGCCGCGCCTTGAATTCCGGCGTCTTGGCGCGCAGCTCCTCGTCCGTCAGGGCGCGGTACTCGTCCGCCATCGCCTCGATCTTATCGACGATCGGATAAATGCTCTTGAGCTCCCGTTCGGAGTAGGTGCCGAAGAGCTTGGTGATCAGTCCCATATCAAAAACTTCCTTTCACGGAAAATCGAAATACTTTTGCAAAAAAGCATAAAAATACTTCTATAGTATAGCACGCTCCGTCCGGATATGCAAAGGAAAAATGCGCGGGAATGTGAACGGACGGTAAATTTCCGCACAATATGACGCCTGTGCGCCTTGCAAGCGGGTGCGGCGTGTGTTAAGATAGAGAAACCACAAAGCAAGAGACCCACAGCGAAAGACATCGGAGGATTTTACGATGAAACTGCATTTTTACGGCGCGGACCGCTGCGTGACCGGCTCGTGCCACTGTCTGGAGATCAACGGCAAGCGCATCCTGGTGGACTGCGGCTTACAGCAGGGGCGCGACGAGCTGGACAACGCCATGTTCGCCTTCAACCCCGGCGACATCGACATCCTGCTCGTCACCCACGCGCACATCGACCATACGGGGCGTATCCCCCTAATGGTCAAACGCGGCTTTACCGGACGCATCCTGACCACCCGTGTGACCGCCGACCTCATGCGCATCATGCTGCTCGACTCCGCTCATATTCAAGAGAGCGACGCCGAGTACCGCAACCGCAAGGGTCAGCGCGCGGGCCGCGAGCCGGTCGAGCCGCTCTACACCGCCGAGGACGCGATGAACGTCTTTAAGCTCGTCACCACCTGCGAGTACGGTCAGACGGTCGAGCTGTGCGAGGGCGTGAGCGCAGTCTTTACCGACGCGGGGCATCTGCTCGGCTCGGCCTCCATCACGCTGGAGCTCACGGAGGGCGGCGTTCATAAGACGATCGTTTTCTCCGGCGACATCGGCAACGTCGACCAGCCCATCATCCGCGACCCGCAGCTTTTGAAGAAGGCGGACTATGTGGTGATGGAGTCCACCTACGGCGACCGCAACCACACCGAGGTGTGGAGCTACACCGACGAGCTGGCGGAGATCATCGACGAGACGCTCGGCAAGGGCGGCAACGTCGTCATCCCGTCGTTCGCCGTGGGCCGCACGCAGGAGCTTTTGTACTTCATCCGCGAGATCAAGGATCAGGGGCTCGTGAAGTCCGTGCCCGATTTCCCGGTCTATATCGACTCGCCGCTCGCCAAGGCGGCGACCACGGTGTTCTGCGGCGACCTGCACGGCTATTTGGACGAGGCCGCGCTCGAGCTGGTGAAGGACGGCACGCATATGTTCTCGTTCCCGAACCTGCATTTGGTCGAGACGACCGAGGAATCCAGAATGCTCAACCTCGACAAAACACCCAAGATCATCATTTCTGCCTCTGGTATGTGCGACGCGGGGCGCATCCGCCACCATCTCAAGCACAATCTCTGGCGCAGAGACAGCGCAGTGGTGTTCGTCGGCTTCCAGTCGCCCGGCACGCTCGGCCGCAAGCTGCTCGACGGCGCGGAGAGCGTGAAGCTCTTCGGCGAGGAGATCGCCGTCAAGGCGAAGGTCGTGAATTTCCAGGGCCTTTCCTCCCACGCCGACCACGACCATCTGATCGAGTGGATCAAGGCGTTCGATCCGAAGCCCGCGCGCGTCTTTGTCGTCCACGGCGACGCGGACGTGGCGCCCGCGTTCGCGGACGAGCTGTGCTCCCTCGGCTTCTCCGCTCACGCGGCGAAGTTCACCGAGAGCTACGACCTCGCCGCCGGCGTGATGCTCAGCGAGGGCTACATCTCCGAGCGCAAGCGCACGATGCAGGCCAGCCGCGCGGACAATCTCTACGGCAAGCTGCTCGCCGCGGGCGAAGCGCTGCTTGAGCTCATCCGCCGCTTCAAGGGCCGCTCGAACAAGGAGATCACCGCCTTTACCGGCCAGATCACCGCGCTCATCGACCGCTTCCAATAAAATAGAAGGAAAGGGCGCGGGGCTCCGCGCCCTTTTTCGGGGAAAACACTATGGCTGTCACGAAAAATCAGGAATACACCGTTACCATCGAGGGCTATTCGGGCGAGGGCGCGGGCGTCGCGCGCATCGACGGCTTTGTCGTCTTTGTGTCCGGCGCGCTGCGCGGCGAGGTGTGCCGCGTTCTTATTTTAAAGGTGTTGAAGTCCGCGGCCTTCGCCAAGGTGCTCGAGGTGCTTGCGCCTTCGCCGCACCGCATCGCGCCGGACTGCCCGTACTTTCCGCGCTGCGGCGGCTGCACCTACCGCCACATGGACTATGCCGAGGAGCTTGCCCTCAAGCGCCGGCGCGTGCAGGATAATCTTGCGCGCATCGGTGGGAGCGAGGTCGAGGTGGAGGAGATCCTCGGCGCGGCGGAGACGCGGCGCTACCGCAACAAGGCGCAGTACCCTGTCTCACCGGAGGGAAGGGTCGGCTTTTACCGCAGCCGCACGCATGAGGTCATCGACACGGTCTCGTGCCTGCTGGTCAAGCCAGAGGCGGATGCCGCGGCAGCTGCCGTGCGGCGGTATATGCAGGACTTTCGCGCGGTGGGCTACGACGAGCGGACGGGGCGCGGCCTTCTGCGCCATGTCTATGTCCGCTCGAACACAAGGGGCGAGTGTCTGATCTGCCTGCTGGTGAACGGCAAGCGACTGCCGCATGAGGCGGAGCTGGTCGAGCGGCTGCGCCGCGCCTGCCCGAAGGCGGTGGGCATCGTGCTCGGCGAGAACACGCGGCGGGATAATGTGATCCTCGGCGAGCGCTACCGCACGCTTTGGGGGGCCGACCGGCTGGAGGATGTGCTCTGCGGGAGAGTGTTCCGGCTGAGTGTGCCGTCGTTCTATCAGGTCAACCACGAGCAGGCCGAGCGGCTCTACGCCAAGGCCATCGAGTATGCGCAGCTCACGGGTGAGGAGACGGTGCTCGACCTCTACTGCGGCGCGGGGACCATCACGCTTGCGCTCGCGTCCCACGCGAAGCGCGTCCTCGGCGCGGAGATCGTGCCGGAGGCCATCGACGACGCGCGGGAGAACGCCGCGCGCAGCGGTGTGGAAAACGCCGAATTCTTCTGCGGCGACGCCTCCGACGTGGCAAAAAAACTCGCGCAGGAGAATCTGCGGCCCGACGTCATCACGGTCGATCCGCCGCGCAAGGGGCTGGCGGAGGACGTGGTGGAAAGCATCGCGCGGATGCAGCCGGAGCGCGTGGTGTATGTCTCCTGCGACAGCGCGACGATGGCGCGCGATGTGAAGCGCTTCGCCGCCCTCGGCTACCGCGCCGTGCGCGCCTGCGCGGTCGACCTCTTCCCCCGCGCCGACCATGTCGAGACGGTGGCGCTGCTCAAAAGGCGGGAGGATGACCAAGGACCTGACAATTAAAAAATAAGCAAAATGCACAAGAAAAAGATGGAAAAATTGTAGATTTATGCTTGACAAATGTCGAAATATGGGTTATTATTCCTTTTGCTTGATGGCATTTTCTTAACGGAGTCCTTACATGGCTCCGCAAGTTCATCCTGTTGGCAAACCGGTCGAAAGGCCGGGACGCAAAGCTATAGTGTCTAAATGAACACCCTTGAAAAAGGTTCACATGACAGACTGGCCGCACCATTTCCTGCGGTCAGTCTGTTTTTTTTGCCGCCGGCCCCCTGCGGCGGCCCTATTTATTGATCCTGAGGTGAATCCCTATGGCATATATGCGTTTGGGCGACCTGCTGCTGTCCTCGGGCGTGATCTCGCACGAGCAGCTTGAGCGGGCGCTGGAACTGCAAAAGGAAAGTAAGGAGCGTCTGGGCGACGTGCTGGTGCAGAGCGGCATCATCACCGAGCAGCAGCTCATCGAGGCGCTGAAAATACAGCTCGGTGTGGAGTTCGTCGATCTCACGGCGGTCTCCATTCCGGTGGAGCTGGCGAAATATGTGCCGCGCACGCTGGCGAAGAAATACTGCGTGGTGCCTGTGAAGCTGGTGCGCGACACCCTCTACCTCGCGATGAGCGATCCGCTGGACTTCATCGCGCAGGAGGAGGTCAAGGCCGCCTCGCGCAAGCGCGTGATCCCGATGATCGCCACGCACCGCGCGACCGAGCAGGCCATCAGCCGCCTCTACGGCAGCGAGGGCACCGCCCGCGTCATTGAAGAGATGAAGCGCGAGGCAGGCTCCGCCGGGCCGGATATCGTGCCCGCGCAGCTCGCGAAAGACAGCGACAGCAGCGAGGGCGCGCCGACCATCCGCTTTGTCAACTCCCTCATCGAGCGCGCCTTTGCCGAGCGCGCGAGCGATATCCATCTCGAGCCGCAGAAAGGCGAGATGGTGGTGCGTATGCGTATCGACGGCCTGCTCCGCCGCGTTCTGACTGTGCCGGCCGAGCTGCAGAGCACCGTCATTTCCCGCTTGAAGATCATGGGCGGCATGGACATTGCCGAGCGCAAGGTCCCGCAGGACGGCCATGCCATGCTGCGCGTGAAGGGCAGCGAGATCGACCTGCGCATCTCCTCGATGCCGACGGTGTACGGCGAGAAGATCGTGCTGCGCCTGCTCAACAAGACCTCGCAGCTCCTCTCCCGCGACGCCATCGGGCTGGAGGGCGACGACCTTGAGTCCTATCAGGCGCTGCTTCGGAATACCGGCGGCGTGATCCTGCTGGTCGGCCCCACGGGCTCCGGCAAATCCACGACGATGTGCGTGATGCTCCGCGACCTCGCGCGCGAGGAAGTGAACATCGTCACGCTCGAGGACCCTGTGGAATATTACATCCCTGGCGTCAGCCAGTGCCAGATCAACGAAAAGACCGGCATGACCTTCGCCGGCGGCCTGCGCGCCATTCTGCGCCAGGACCCCGACATCATCTCCGTCGGCGAGATCCGCGACGGCGAGACCGCGAGCATCGCCATGCGCGCGGCGATCACCGGCCATCTGGTGCTCTCGACCCTGCACACCAACGACGCCCCCTCCGCGGTCGACCGTCTGCGCGACATCGGCGTGGAGCCGTGGCTGATCTCCGGCGCGCTGCGCGGCGTGGTGTCGCAGCGGCTTGTGCGCCGCATCTGCCCGCACTGCAAAAGAGCCTATCATCCCGCAAGCGACGAGCTGGCCCTGCTGGGGCTGGACGACGCGCCGGACCTTGTGTTCTACAAGGGCGAGGGCTGCCCGGACTGCCATCACACCGGCTACACCGGCCGCCGTGCCGTGTTCGAGATCCTGATGCTCGACGCGCCGCTGCGCCGCCTCATCACCGCCGGCGCGAGCGCGGACGAGCTTGCCGACGAGGCCCGCAGGCATGGCTTCACCACCATGCGCGAGCGCTGCCGCGACCTGGTGCTGCGCGGCGAAACGACGGCTGAGGAGGCCGCCCGCACCATCAGCTCCACCATCGAGAGCTGAACGAAACGACCGAAGAAAGGCAGGTGAGAGAGCTTGACGACCTACAAGTACAAGGGCCAGTCGCTCAGCGGCGCGAAGGTGAGCGGCGTGGTGCGCGCCTACGACGAGTTCGAGGCCGTCGCCAAGCTGCGCGACACCTGTGCCTTTATCACGAAGATCGAGCCGGTGAAGGAGCGCGGGAACGCGCTGGATAAGCCCATCGGCTTCCGGCTCAAGGACAAGGAGCTGGCGCTGCTCTGCTCGCAGTTTTCCATCATTCTCACCTCGGGGCTGAGCGTGATGCGCTGCGTGGAGATGGTCGCCTCTCAGACACGCAATAAGTACACGCGCAGGATGCTGGAAAAGGTGGCCGAGGAGGTCGGCGCGGGCTATTCCCTCGCGCAGAGCTTTGAGAGCAACGCACCTTATCTGCCCGCCACGTTCATCGAGACCGTGCGCGCGGGCGAGGAGTCCGGCACGCTCGCGCTGTGCTTCGACCGCCTGCACCGATACTACGAGCGCACCGCCAGGACCCGTGCGAAGATCATCAGCACAATGACCTATCCCGCGATGGTCATTGTGGTCGCCATCATCGTGTTTATCATCATCATCGCCGTAGCCGTGCCGGCCTTTACCGACGCCTTTGCCGACCTCGGCGAGGGCGAGCTGCCGGGCGTGACGAAGGCGCTGATGGCGGTGAGCGGCTTTTTCAACCGCTGGTGGTGGCTGCTGCTGCTCATTGCGGCGGCGCTCGTCATCGCCTATCTCGCCTTCAAGCGCACCGAGCGCGGCAAGCTCGTGCTGGCGTCCTACGCCATCGAGCGCGCGCCGCTGCGGCGGCTGCGCAGCATGAGCGCGGCGGGCCGCTTCGCCAACACCATGTCCACCATGCTCACCGCCGGGCTCGGCGTGCCGCGCGCGCTGGACGTTACCAGCCAGGTCGTGGGCAACTACCTCTTTTCCCTCGGTGTGTGCAAGGTGAAGGAGAACGTGGAGCGCGGCCGCGGCATTGCTGAGAGCATGGCGGGCGTAGAGTGCTTCCCCAAGATGCTCACCGAGATGGTGGGCGTGGGCGAGCGCGCGGGCTCGCTGCCGCAGACGCTCGACGTCATCGGCAATTACTTCGACAGCGAGGTCGAAACGCAGAGCACGCGGCTGCTCAGTGTGCTCGAGCCGGTCATCACCATCGTGCTCGCGGTCATCGTGGTCGTGCTGCTGCTGGCGGTGTACCTGCCGATGTTCAGTATGTACGGCAGCATCTGATACGTTATCATTTCCGCGCGACCACCCCGCGCGGGACGATATAGAAAGAAACGAAAAGGAGAATTTTATTATGCTGAAGAAACTCACCAACAAAAAGGGCTTCACCCTTATGGAAATGCTGATCGTCGTCGCGATCATCGCTGTCCTCGTTGCCATCGCCATCCCCACGTTTGGCGGTGCTCTTACTAAGGCTAAAGAAGCGACCGACGTCGCGAATATTCGTGCTGAGTATGCCGAGTATCAGGTTGCCGTCCTCAATGAGACAAACCCAACTTGGGAAAATCCTCATCTGAACTATCCTGATAAGTTTAAAAAAGAGGACAATAAACTTACCTACACTTCCACAAAGTTGGATGGTGGAAATAATACTGACACGAAAGTTTACACTTGGGAGTTGTCTGAGTGATATAGACTACGCGCTCTGAATTTACATTTCTGAGCCCGCGCCGGAGCGCACGCTCCGGCGTGGGAACGCCCCCTTCCTTCTTGGATGAGCCGATTCTGCAGAGGGCTCATCTTCGGCGCTATGCTAAGAAATAAGGGGGTGGCCGAGGGTCGGCGGCCATCCCCCGCGAAGGAAACCTATTCCAAGGAGGAATTTCGCGATGCTCCATCTCACCCCCTTCCTCACCGTATACTGCTGCGTGCTCGCCGCCGTTTTCGGCGCCTGCATGGGGAGCTTCCTGAACTGCATGGCGTGGCGCGTGGTGCATGGCGAGAGTGTGCTGCGCGGGCGGTCGCACTGCGACGCGTGCGGCCATGTGCTCGGCGCGCGGGACCTCGTTCCGATCGTGAGCTATCTCGCCTCCGGCGGGAGGTGCCGCTACTGCGGCGCGAAGCTCTCGAGCCGCCATGTGTGGGGCGAGGTGATCGGCGCGGCGGTGTTCGTGTCGCTCCTGCTGCATTATGATATTTCGCTCCGGCTTCTCGAAGCGTGGCTTCTGGCAAGCATTCTGCTCGCCTGCTCCTTCGCGGACCTGGAGGGGTACATCATTCCCGACCGCTTTTTAGCGGCCGGTCTTGTGCTTTTTATCGCGTCCCTCTTTTTTGCGCCCGCGCCGCTCGGACGGCTCGCGGACGGGCTGCTCGGCGGCTTCGGCGTGGCGCTCGGCCTGCTGGCGGTCGTCACGGTGCTGGAAAAGCGCATGGGGCGCGAGGCGATGGGCGGCGGTGATCTCAAGCTGCTGTTCGTCACCGGACTGTTTTTCGGCTGGAAGGGTAACCTCCTCTGCCTGATCTTAGCCTGCATCTTCGGCATCGTCTTCGGCCTGCTCGCCGCCGGGCGCGGCGGGGAGAAGGGCGCGCCGATCCCGTGGGGACCGTCCATCGCGCTCGGCGCGTGGGTCACGGCGCTCGCGGGCGAGCCGTTTATCCGTTGGTATCTGAGCCTTTTATAAGGCGCGTTTCGCAGCACTCCGCTGAAAGGAGAATGAGCATGAACAAGATCGTTGGCCTTGATATCGGTGAAAACAGCGTGAAAATGGCCTATTTTGTGGGCCGCGAGCTGAAAAGGACCGCAAAGCTGGAGCTGCCCGACGCGATGGTGTCCGGCGGGCGCATCCTCTCGATGGACGCGATGGCGGACTTCCTGCACGACGCGGCGAAGGGCAGCGGCATCCCGCTGACGAACGCCGCGCTGGTCGTGCCGGCGAGCGAGGTCTACACCCGCGTCATCACCCTGCCCGCTATGACCGAGCAGCAGCTTTTTTACAACCTGCCTTACGAGTTCCGCGACTTTCTGACGGAGGAGAAGAGCAAATATTTCTTCGACTACGCCGTGCGCCGCATCGTGAACGACGAGACGGGGCATCCGAAGGAAATGGAGCTCTTCGCCTGCGCCATCCTCAAGACCACGGTGGAGGGCTACCGCGCGATGCTGCACCGCGCGGGTTTCCGCCTGCGCGTGCTCACCGTCACCGAGTGCGCCTACGGCGCGGTACTGGGCGCATACCTCAAGCGCACGGGCGCGGAGAACGACGATAAGGACCGCTGCATCGTCTCCATCGGACACCGCAGCACGCACCTTTACATTTACCACGGCGCAGCGTTCGACAGCCGCCGTGAGATCGACGTCGGCGGCAGGCTGATCGACGAGCAGATCGCCGAGCACTGCGGCGTGGACATCCATTTGGCGCACAGCTATATGCGCAGCGACTACAACGGCGTGCTTGAGGCGGACTATGCCCGCGAGGCGTACAGCCGTCTGGCGGTCGAGATCATGAAGGCGGTCAATTTCTACAACTACAACAACCGCGACCGCGAGCTGCACGACCTCTACATCTGCGGCGGTGGCGGCGGCATCGAGCCGATGCTGCGCACCATCGTCGAAACGACGAGGCTCACGCTCCATCCGGTCTCTGAGCTGCTCTCGCAGCAGCTTTCGACCGAGGAGCCGTGGACGTATCTGCGTGCCATCGGCGGTGTGAGCGAGGGCATCAAGGGGGGACTGGCATGATCGCGGAGAAGGAGAAGAAAACGGCCCGCGCGAACACGCCCCGCCGTCCGGTCCGCTGCCCGCAGAAAACGGGCATCAACCTCAATCTGCACGAAAAGCGCACAGGCACGGTGCTCACGCTGCTTATCGGCGCGCTGTGCATCACCGTGCTTGCGCTGGCGGTCGCCAAGTTCGGCGTCCTCGACCTCTACGACCGGCTCGCCGACGCGCAGAGCGCGTATGCGCAGGCGCAGCAGGAGAACCGCGCCGCGCAGGAGAAGCTCTCGCACTTTGACGAGGTGCTCTCGGAATACCGCACTTATTCGATGGAGTGGATGGAGGACGGCGAGGACTCCGACCTCAACTTTGCCGTGGAGCGCACGGAAATGCTCGACCTGATCGAGCGCACGGTGATGCCCTACGGCACGCTCAGCGCCCTGCAGGCGCAGGGCGACCGCGTGGACGTCGAGCTGAACGAAACGGACCTTGACCGCATCGCCGAGGCGCTCAGCGCCGTGAAGGCGTCGAGCATCGTGGAGTCGGTCGGGCTGGAGCTTGCCGAAACGGAGAAGGACCGCCCCGCCGACGTGATGAAGTGTACGCTGCACATCGTGCTGAGAGGGGAGGCGGCGGAATGAACCGTGAATTGACCCTGCGGGAAAAGGTGCTGCTGCTCATCCTGATCGTGCTCGTGATGGTGCTCGGCTACTTCAAGCTCCTCTACGAGCCGGTCAGCGACCGCATCGCGCGCTGCCGCGAGGACACGGCGCAGGAGCAGCTTGCGCTGGAGCAGAACGCGGTCAGGCTGGCGCAGATGGAAAAGATGGAGCAGGCGCTCGCGGATATCCGCGCCGCCGGCGGCAGCAAGGCGATCCCGCACTTCAACAACAGCGAGGCGCTGCTGCGCGAGCTGCGCGGCCTGCTCGCGGGCACGGGGGAATACTCCCTCGATTTCGGCGACGGCACGACGCAGCAGGGCTATATCGTCCTGCGCCCCGTCTCCATGACCTACCGCACGAGCACCTACGAGCAGTCGCGCGCGATCATTGACCGCCTCAGCGCGAGCGACAACATCAACCGGATATCCGACCTGAGCATCCGCCGCGACGAACGGAGCGGCGGCGGACAGGGCTATCAGACCGTGCTGACGGTGACCTATTTCGAGGTCGCGCCGTAACGCACAGAGGAGCAGAGCACCATGAAAAACAACAGGGCAAACAGACACAATGACCGCGGCTTCACCCTCTCGGAGGTCCTTCTGACGGTGGCGATCCTTGTGGTGCTGTTTGCCCTTGCCGCCGTTCCCGTCTCGAAGATGCGGCGCGAGCTGCGCCAGACGGAGCTGGACAGCAAGGCGGAGATCTTATTCCAGACCGCGCAGAACCGCATGACGCAGCTTCTGGCCGCCGGTATGGAGGAGAAATACAAGAGCGGCGGCGACGTGAAGCGCTTTACCTATATCCCTCTCGACGCGGAAGAGGACAAGTACGACGAGACCGATGTCGGCAGGCTTCCGCTCTGGTATGTGACCGACGCGGAAAAGGACAACGCCTCCGCCGCGGCGTATTACATCCTGCCGCGGGAGCAGACCGACGCCGAGCTGCGCGAGGGCCATTGGCTCGTGGAGTACAACGCGGACAGCGGCAGCGTCTACGCGGTGTTTTACAGCGAGGAGGCGCTGGGCGTGCATACCGGGCTCGACGTGCTGCGCTACCGCAGCCAGCGCGTGAAAACGGCGAAGGTCGGCTACTATGGCGGCGACGCGGCGGCGGTCAATGACACCGGCGTGCTCGCGCCGCGGGCGGAGATCCTCAACGGGGAGACGCTGGAGGTGCGCATCACCTGCAAGGCGCCGAATGACCGTCCGCTCCATTTCTTCATCACCATCCGCGACGACAAAGGAAATGAGACGGCGCGCACCGAGCTGAAAAATGATACCAAGACGTTCACCACGATCGAGAAGAGCTTCCGGGACTACGAGGTGACGGTGACGCTCGACGACCTGAGCGGCGACGGCAGCCGCCGCTTTGCGCAGCAGGAATGGCTGAAAATGCTGACGCCCGGGGAGAATCTGACCGTCACCGTTGAGGTCACCAGCGACGACCCGCTGGTGGAGGGCGCACGATTTGTGCCCGAAAAGACAAATGGCCTGTTCCATACGCTGCGCGGCGGCGATACGGCGGTCGTCACCTGCGCCCGCCACCTGCAGAATCTGGACGAGACCTCCAAGTTGGCGCCGGTCATCACCCGCGCGGTGCAGGAGAAGAACATTGACTTCACCGGCGCGAGCGGCTGGGCGTCGGTCTACGGCGAGAAGAAGTTCCGCCCCATTGTTAACACGGCGCTGCGTGAATACCGGGGCAGCTATATCGTGGACGGCACGACGTACCGTCCGGTGATCGCGCACCTGCCGGTGGATACGAACGGCGACGCGGGCCTGTTTGAGAGCTTTTCCGGCGGCACGCTGGCGGACATCACGCTCACCGGCGCGCAGATCCGCGGCACGGGAAGGGTCGGCGGTCTTGCCGGCACGCTGTCCGGTACGGTGAGCGTTACCGGCTGCCGCGTCTATCTGGACCCGGCGAGCGACGGTCTGAGCACAAAAACGGAGCGGGATATTTGGCTCGCCGGCAATGTGACCGGCGGTCTGGTCGGCTATGTGAGCGGGAACGCGGAGGTCTCCATCGACAGCAGCTTTGCCGCCTCGGTCCTTCGGGGTACGACGGCGGCGGGCGGACTGATCGGACAGGCGGACGGCGCTGTGACGGCAGAGCGCTGCTATGCCGACTGCTACCTCTACAGCGATGAGACGAACGGACGGACCGGCGGACTGATCGGCGGCAGCAGGGACGAGGTCGGCGTGGCGACAAGACCGATCGATCTGCTGAATTGCTATGCAGCCGGTTTCCAGGAGGCAGCGGTCACAGCGGGCCTGTCCGCCGGACAGGTTTACCGAATGAACCGCTGCTACAGTGCGGCCACGGGGCTGAAGACCAATGAACTGACGTACTCTACCACCGTGCCGCATAGGACGATGGAAGAGGCGAAAGACGGATTCTATTTGGCGGCGTCGGCGGACGCGGCACATGACGTCCCCGGAACGAAGCAGGTCGCGCATACAGAATGGAGCGGCGCCAGCCGCCCCGCCGCGGCGCAGAGACTTGGCACCGCATTTACCGCCGTGACGGGCGGCGGAAGCACCAACGCCTACAACCTCATGGAGGGCATGGGCCTGACCGACTACTCTTACCCGAAGCTGCAGGGGATCCCTCACTACGGCGACTGGAAGGCGGAGTTTGAGTCCGGCTCGCTGGCGTACTACGAGCATTATCAAAACGGCACGGCGGCAGGCTATGGCTTCCTCGGCGGCAACGTGTCGTCCCTGCGGGACGACGAAACGGTGCTGGGCGACGGCTACGGCATGATTTACGACAGCAAGCCGACCGCGTCGGTCACGGTCACCTATTGGACCTGGACGGCAGCGGGCGTCGCGGTACAAAAGACAGAAATGCTTGCCGCGGATGCCGCGGTGCAGGTCACCTACAACGGGAGGAGCTATTACCTCCTGCCGCTGCCGACCGGGGTGGTGAATACGGAATATGTCGATCCGAACAGCCTCTATCAGGAGGTCAGGGTCGACGGCGCGGCGTATCTCTACGCGCCGCACTTTGCCCGCACGGTGACGACGCCCGGCGAGGACGGCACGGTGGAGAGCCCGACGGGCGTTTCCATCCGCACGGCGCGCCAGCTCTACGCGCTGAGCCTTTACTACGACGAATACCGGGAGCGGCTCGATGAGAGCAGCGTTTTTGTGCAGGAGCGCGGCATCGACTATGTCAGCTACGACTGGAAGAACTATGGCAGAAACGGCACCGAGCCCTCGGCGAACCTCCCCCAGTTCCCCATCGGCGACAGCACGGCTAAGCCGTTCATCCACACCTACAACGGTCAGCGGCACGAGATCATCAGCGCGCCGATCACCGGAAACGGTCTCGGGCGCGGCGGCACGGAGACTGCGGGCGAGGTCTATGCGGGCCTGTTCGGCTGCAACGCGGGCGAGCTGCGCGACATCGTGCTCATTGCCGGCGCGGAGGACACGATCGTCGGCTTTGACCGCGGCATCCAGCGCAGGAGCGCCTACATCGGCGCGCTTGTCGGCTACAACTCCGGCACGGTGCGCGGCTGCGCGGCCGCGGGCTACCGCGCCAAGGCGCTGGCCAACAGCGGCAGCGCAGTCTATGTCGGCGGCTTCATCGGCTACAATGAGGGCTACGTGGAGCAGTGCAGCGTGAGCAGCCCCTCGGTCTATGCCGAGAACGTGTTCGCGCAGCTCAGCGTGGGCGGCTTCGCCGGACGGAACGACGGGCGCATCGAGGGCTGCTATGGCATCGCGGCGATCAATGTCCCGACCGTCCGCGGCGGCGAGGTAGAGCTTGGCGGCTTCGCCGCGCACAACGGCGGCATCATCCGCAGAGCCTACTGCGCGACGGCTATGTCCTCGGCGGGCGCCGAGGCGGACGGCTTTACTGCCTCCGGCAGCGTGCAGGACTGCTATTACCTCAACGGCGGCACCTACCGCTTCTGGGAGGAGGACCGGCTGTACAGCGCGGAGACCGCGGGCGGCGCGCAGCCCATGACCGCGGCGGAGTTGGAGGAGCTCAAGCTGTCTGGCTTCGAAACGCAAGCGGAGGCGGAAGCGCGGTATAGTCGGAAAAATGCGGAGGACAGCTACCCCTATCCCGCCTGTATGCAGGACGCGAGCGGCGTACTCGTCCACTACGGCGACTGGCCGGTGCCGACGAATGTCGGCGAGGTCGGCGTGTTCTACTGGGAAAAGGAGGAGGACGGCGCGAACAGCGGCTATCACCTCTCCTACATCGGCTTTGTCGGCACGGAGCGCAAGGAGGGCAGTACCCTCTGCACCGCGCATGACGACGGCGGCGTGATCACCGCCTACGGCTACGGCTACTATTGGGAGAGCAGTTCGAAGGAACCGGAGCTGGCGGCGAGCGGCGGCTTCGTCATGGACGGCGGTGATACGGAGGAGGCCAGGGCGGCGGCGTCGGCGCTGGGAGCGCAGATGCCGGAGTATACCTTCACCGCCTACGAGACCGGCGAGGCCGGCCTGCGCCTGCAGGCAGAGACCAACAGCCGAAACGGCAGTTATACGCTCCAGGCAAATGGCACATGGACGCTGAATGAAAAGTATATCTACACGATTTGTCCGTTTTTCGCGGACGCCTTCGGCTATGCGGGCGATGCGGAGCCGGGTACGGACCAGGCGGCCTATCAGGTCCGCTCAGTGCAGCAGCTGCAGTTCATCAACTGGAGCTGCGGGGCCACGTCGAAGTACATAGGAAGCCGACGGGACCCAAACTACACGTTTACCTATGAGACCGGCACAGACCGCGAGGTAACGGCGGCGACCTACCCGCAGTTCCCCTATCTGCAATACGCCACGGTCACAGGCGTGAGCCATCAGTCACAGAGTGCGGCGGAGCGGGATCGTCCGCGGCGCAGCTGGAAGCAGTCGCATGACCTCAACGGCACAGACCGGGAATTTCCGAAGGTCGGCGCGAAAAATACCACGTTCCATCCCATCGCCGGTGCGGTTTTTAACAACGCGGCGGAGAATCCAAACAACGAGGGCTATGCGGTAGACCTCTACAGTTGGTTCGGCGGTGTGTACGACGGCGATAACTACTACATCAAGAACATCAACATCGACTCGCCCTGCTACAATGTCGGCGTTTTCGGCACGACGGCGGGCGCGGAGATCCGAAACATCGTGCTCTACAGTGACAACGGCGGAACGATCGAGCGCAGTACACCGGCGGGCACGGACTACCGTAACTACCGCTGCGCCTATGCGCTCGGCGGTCTGGTGGGCATCGCGTATGACTACCTTTACGACGCGAACGGAAATTGGGTCAATGTTGAAAACCGCGCTGCGGAGATCGCCAACTGCGCCATTGCGGGCTATACCATCAAAGATAACAGCACCAACCCGCTCCAGCTCGGCGAGGCGGTGGTGGGCGGATTGATCGGCGTATCCAAGGTCGATTTGAACAGCTGCTCGGCGGTGGTCGATATCAAGGTCAACTGCACGCACCGGGAAGCCGGCGACAGCGGCAAACTGACCAGAGCCCAATACGGCAACTTTGTCCGCGTGGGCGGTCTGGTCGGCGGTGTGCAGTACAAGGTGACGAACTGCTACACCGGCGGCTCGATCACCGTCGGCGACGATACGCTCAACGAGCGCGTGGACAAGAGCGGAAGCCTTGTCACCGTGAAGACCAGTACAGAGAAGGAGACAGAGGTCGAGAACGCGAAGGGGACCTATGTCTACATCGGCGGCATCGGCGGCAGCGGCTTTTCCTCCAACTTCCGCAACTTTTCCAACAAGAACGGCACGGACGACGGAGAGCCGGAGTATGAGAACTGCTATACCTATACGGGGCTGCCGACCATGCAGGGAACGATCATGTCGATCTCCCGCATCGGCAGTGTTGCCGACCGCTATGAATGGGCGCCGAGCGTGACCATTACCAACTGCTACTATTATGCGGAGTCAGATGTCCAGTACAACCTGCCGAAGTATCACTGCGGCAAAAAGAGTCTTGCGACGATCCTGGCGAGCGATGAGGAGAAGGAAAAGATGCTGCAGGGCGATCTTTCGTATCTCAGTAAATACATCGGTGGAAGAAATCATCGACCGAGCTATTCGATCGACCTGACAAAGCTCAGCTATGAGCAGCTGGCAGGCAGGAAGGACGTCACGAAGAACGGGCAGGACAAAAGGATCCTGGAGCTGCTGAATCAAAACAGGGACAGCGTCTTCGGTTGGGTCACCGTCGAGGAGGCGCAGGCCGAGGTCCACGGGAAATACAGCTTCCCGGGCAAAAACATCGCCGTGCTCGACGGGCAGGACTACCCGTTCCCGACCGTGCTCACACAGGCGAGCGAGCACACCGACAGCGGCAGGGCGAACCTGCACTACGGCGACTGGCCGCTCGTCGGTCCGGTCTGGGAGAAGAGCAGCGTGACGATCGACCGCATCACCAACTACGATGCCAAGACCGGCGCGGCGGTTATTACCGCGGTGCTGAAGCTGGAGAACATGGAGGACGGAAAGCTCGACGGGCTGACGCTCGAATCGTTCCGCTCGACCAATGAGAGCATCGCAAGGGTGACGGGCTTCGAGCCGCTTGACGCAAAGACCTGCCGCGTGACGCTGAAGGGCCTGGCGAATGGCTCGGTGGAGATCACCGCGGCGCTGGACGGCCATGTGGCGCGCTTGATGGTAAGCGTCACCGCGGAGCTGACGATCCGGATGAGCGACGAGATCGAGCGCGCGAAGCAGATCACGGTGAATGAGGCCGCGACGGTGCCGCTCGGACTCGCCGCGCTGGACCGCGGCGGCAAGGCTCTGACGAAAGACCTCAGCTGGACGGTCGCCAATGCCGAGACGGGCGCTGCACAGATTGTCTGGAAAAACGGCGCTCCGCAGAGCGTCCGGGGCATCGGCGCGGGCGAGACGACGCTGCTCATCACGGCGAGCTATCGGATCAATGCGACCGAGACGGTCACGGTGAGCCGCATCGTGCCGGTGACGGTGCTGGCGAAGGCAGCCGACGGCACGGCGTAAAAAGGAAAGGAGGGGCATCGGGATGAAAAAACTGAAGAACGAACAGGGCGTGACCATTCTGATGGCCCTCCTGCTGGTCCTGACCGCGGCGGTGGTCAGCGCGGTCATTCTCTCCGCGGCGCTCAGCGCCGCGCGGCGCGTGAACGGCGACCGCACCGCGCAGCAGAACTACCTTGCCGTCAGCTCGGCGGCGGAGCTCGTACGCGACAGCATCGACCAGATGCGGTATACCGAGACTACCACCACGACTTACGAATGGGACGAGAAGAGCGAAGGCTATGTACAAACCGGCAGCTCCTCCACAGAGAAGCTGCCGACCGGCCTGATGGGAGACTGGCTCACGGACGGCGCGCGGAACGGCGGCTGCACCGATACCATCACCATCACGCTGCCGGATGAAGCGCTCCCGCCGGTCAAGGCAAGCTTTTCCATGACAGGACGGGGAACGGGAAGCGAGGGCTATGATATCCGGATCGCCTTTTCTCTGGCCGACGCCGGGGACGCGGATAACTGCCGCATGACGCTCAGGCTGAGCGGAAGCGTCAGCGAAAGTACAGACGTTTATGCGAACACCGCGGGCTGGAGCAGGATCGACGAATTGACCATCACCTGGAGCAATCCAAAGATCACCAAGGGAGCGGAGGGGAACCCATGAAAAAACGCAGAAGCAAGGCCGGTGAGACGCTGGTGGAGACGCTGGTCTCCGTGCTCATCGCGGCGCTGGCGTTCGCCCTTCTCTCGACCGCCGCGGTGACCGCGGCGCGGATCAACGCCGCCGCGCGCGAGGACGTTTCCTTCCGCTATACCGCGGAGCAGGGAAAGACGGTGACCGTAACGGCTGAGGGAACCCACTTCGGCACGAGCCAAAAGACCGGCAGCGAGGAAGTCACGCTCTATACAACGGACAACGGATATCAATATTATACGGACACGACCTCATCGGGGGTGACGCCATGAAAAAACTGCGCGGCAGCCGCGGCGTGACGCTCACCGAAACGCTGTGTACGGTGCTGATCGTGCTGCTCATCAGCGCGATGCTGGCAGTGGGCGTGCGCTTTGCCGTGCGGACGTACCGCGAGTCGATGGAGCTGTCGGAGACGGAGCTGCTCTGCTCCACGCTGACGGCAGCCATCAGCGACAAGCTGCGCTACAGCGGCGAGGTGGGACAGAATATGTTCATCCAGGGCGTCGGTACGACGGACAGCAGCGGCGGAGGCTCGTTTGCGATCAGCGACGACGGCGAGGTCGTCATTCAGACGACCGACAGCGAGGAGTTCCGGCTCCTCGGCTCGGCCTCCTACCCGCAGGGCCTGCGGGTGCGGACGACCGGCACGGGGGAAACGGGCTTCATCAGCTACAGCGCCGAAACAGGGATCTTTACCGTTTCCTTTGCCATCGCGGACGCGCAGGGGAATATCCTGAAGGAGACATGCTTCAACGTCAAGCGCATCAACGCGGGCAAAAAGTGAAAAAGAGCTGCCGGACAAAATGTCCGGCAGCTCCTTTTAATCGCTTCGTGTGATGTCATGCACCCATTTGCCGCCGTGGATGCGCCAAAGGCCGACGGGGGTCTTTGCCAGATGCTCGATGGCGATGCACAGGCAGAACACCTCGTTCGGCACCTTAAGGACAAGGCCGAGCAGGCACATCAGCGGCAGCTCCATGCACCAGAGGGGAAAGTTGTCGATGAGCAGCGAGGCGCGTACGTCGCCGCCGCCGCGCAGCACGCCCACGACCATCGTGGATGAAAAGCCGTGGAGGGGCATCACGCCCGCGTAGCAGTACACCATGACCGCGCACATCGCCGCCGCGCCCGCCGAGAGGGAGAAAAGCGGCAGCACATACGGCCGGAGCAGCGTGAGAAAGGCCAGAAGCTCCACGCCGCCAAGGGCGAGCGCGAAGAGAAAAGCCGTGAGGCACACGGCCTTGCCGATGCGCACGACGCTCTCGCGGCTGCTGCCGATGCCGATCTCCTTGCCGACGATGACGGCGGCTGCGTTGGCGATGCCGTAGATGCCGGCGGTAGAGAGCTTGTCGATGCTGCCCGCCACGGTGTAGGCGGCGATGAGGTCGCCGCTCGCGGCCATGTGGCCCATGATGACGGTGATGAGCGAGTAGCCCACGCCCCAGAGCGTTTCGTTCGCCAGCACCGGCGCACTGTAATGCACGAAGCGGCGTAGCATCTCGCGGCCCGGGCGGAGAAGGGCACTCCATTGGAGCGGCACGGTGCGGCAGCGCAGGGCGTAGCCGAAGGCGAGCGCAAATTCCACCACGCGCGAGAGCAGCGTGGCGGCCGCCGCGCCTGTGACGCCGAGCGCGGGGAAGCCGAGCTTGCCGAAGATGAGCACATAATTGCCCACGGTATTGCAGAGCATGGACGCGCCGAACACCAGCATACCGAAGCGCGGATTTTCGATGCTGCGCTGCATCCCGATGTAGATGGACGAGAGGGAATTGAGGATATACGAGAAGCCGACGATGCGGATATACGGCGTGCCGATCGCGACGAGACGGAGATTGTCCGTCACCCGCAGCAGAACATCCGCCGGGAAGAATGCCATGATGAGCGCGAAGAGCGTCGAGACGCTGCCGGCAATGCACAAGCCAATGCCGATGACGCGGTTGATGCTCTCGCGGTCGCCGCGGCCCCAGTATTGGCTGATGAGCACGCTTGACCCGCTCTGCAATCCGAAGACGATGAGCTGGATGATGAAGATGGGCACATTCGCCACCGTGACGGCGGACATCTGCTCGCTGCCGAGCAGACCGACCATGAAGGTATCGAGGAAGCCGAGCGAGGTGGTGATGAGATTCTGCACGATGATGGGCAGGGCGAGCAGAAAAAGCCGTCGGTAAAAGCCCCCGGGCTGACGAAGATAGGAGAACATGAGCGACCTCGAATGGAAAATTACAGCATGGGAAAGCGCGTTTCCTTATGCTTGCGGAGCGCGGAAACGAGCGCGTCGACGTCCGCTTCGGTCGTTTCGGGCGCGAAGCTGACGCGCAGCACGCCCGCGGCGGTCCTTTTGTCGAGCTTCATCGCGGCGTAGACGTGGCTGAGCTTGCCGCGGTGGCAGGCCGAGCCGGCGGAGATGCAGATGCCCTGCGCGCCGAGCTCGGTGACAACGTTCGCGCTCGGATAGCCGACGAGCGAGACAGAGAGGATATGCGGGGCGTCGCCGTTCCCGATGCGCACCACGCCGTCGATGGTGAGGAGCTGCTCGAGCGCGTACTGCTTGAGCTGCGCCATGCGGGCGAGCTTTTCCTCATAGCCCTCCAGCCGCAGCTCCACCGCCTTGGCGAAGCCCGCGATCTGCGCGGTGGCCTCGGTGCCCGAGCGCAGGCCGCGCTCCTGTCCGCCGCCCGCGAGCAGCGGACGCACCGCGCGGCAGCGCGGGCCGATGTAAAGCGCGCCGACGCCCTTGGGGGCGTTGAGCTTGTGTCCGCTGACGGAAATGAGGTCCGTGCCCAGCGTATCCGCGCGGAACGGGAGCTTCAAAAACGCCTGCACCGCGTCGGTGTGCAGCAGCGTCTTGGAGCCGCGCTCGCGCAGGAGCCGCGCGATCTCGCCGACGGGGAACACACAGCCGGTCTCGTTGTTCACGAGCATCACGGAGACGAGCGCCGTGTCTTCACGCAGCGCGTCCGCGACCTGCTGCGCGGTGATATTCCCCTGACGGTCGGGCGCGAGATAGGTGACGGCATAGCCCTCCTGCTCCAGCTGACGGCAAGGCTCGAGCACGGCGCTGTGCTCCACGGCGGTGGTGATGATGTGCTTTCCGACGCGGCGGTTCTGGTGGGCGGCGAGGCGGATGGCCCAGTTGTCGCTCTCCGTGCCGCAGGAGGTGAAGTACAGCTCGTCCGGCTTGCAGCCGAGCGCGGCGGCGATGACCGCGCGGTCCGCCTCCAGACGCTTTTTCGCGGCGGCGCCGTAGGGATACTGCGAGCTGGGGTTGCCGCTGCCGTTTAGTAAAACATCGTACATCGTATCCGCCACCTCGCGCGCGACGGGCGTGGTAGCGGCATGGTCGAGATAGATCATAGCAAAGCATTCCTTTCTTTGCACTTGCAATCAAGCGAAAACATGGTATGATTATATGCGGAAAATCCACGAAAAGCAAGGAGAAAGCATGAAGATCGGTATTTACACCCTGGGCTGCAAGGTGAATCAATACGAGACGCAGGCGATGGAGCAGGAGCTGACCGCCCGCGGGCACGAGCTGGTGGATTTTGAGTCTCCCGCCGATGCCTACATCATCAACACCTGCTCGGTCACGGCGGTGAGCGACAAGAAGTCGCGCCAGATGATCCGCCGCGCGAAGAAGAACAGTCCCGACGCGGTGGTCGCCGCCTGCGGCTGCTACGTCCAGACGCACGAGAAGGAGGCGAAGAGCCTCGGCATCGACCTTTTGATGGGCACGAACGACCGCGCGCGATTCCTTGACCGGCTGGAGGAGGCCGTGAAAACGCGCGAGACGGTCGCGGACATCGACGACGCGCTGCGCCGCCGCACGTTCGAGGTGCTGCCGGCGGGCGGCATGGCGAACCGCACCCGCGCGATGCTCAAGGTCGAGGACGGCTGCGTGAACTTCTGCACCTACTGCATCATTCCCTACGCGCGCGGCCCCGTGCGCTCGCTGCCGATGGACAAGGCGGCGGAGCAGGTGCGCGCCCTGCGCGCGCAGGGCTACCGTGAGCTCGTGGTCACGGGCATTGAAATTTCATCCTACGGCCACGACCTCAAGGACGGCACGACGCTCATCGACCTTTTAGAGCTTATCGCCCGCGAGGGCGGGGAGATGCGCATCCGGCTCGGCTCGCTCGAGCCGCGCACCGTGACGCGGGAATTTTGCGAGCGGGCGAAAAAGCTCCCGACCCTCTGCCCGCACTTCCATCTCTCGATGCAGTCCGGCTGCGATGCGACGCTCAGGCGCATGAATCGCCGGTACGACACCGTGCGTTATTATGAGTCTGTGGAGCTGCTGCGCGAGTATTTTGACAAGCCCGCCATCACCACCGACCTCATCACCGGCTTCCCGGAGGAGACGGAGGAGGAGTTCGGCGAGACGCTCGCCTTCATTGAAAAGTGCGGCTTCGCCGCCATGCACATCTTCCCCTATTCTGTCCGCCCCGGCACGAAGGCCGCGGCGATGGCGCAGGTGGACATGAGCGTGCGCGAGGAGCGCGCGGCGCGCGCCGCCGCCGTCGCGGAGCGGATGCACCAAGGCTATCTCGCCCGCTGCGTGGGAAAGACCTTCCCCGTGCTCTTTGAGCAGGACAGGGGCGAGGGCAGCGTCGGCCACGCGCCGAACTATATGCCCGTCACGGTGGGGATGAAAGGGTTACATAACACCATACAAAACGTGCGCATCACCGCCGTCGACGGCGACGGCCTGCGCGGGGAACCGGAGGAGACATGAAAAGCCACTTTTTTGCCTACATCGCGCGGATGCGCTACATCACACGCTGGGCGCTCATGCGCAACACCTTTTCCGAAAACGTGCAGGAGCACAGCCACATGGTCGCGGTGCTCGCGCACGCGCTCGCGGTGATCCGAAACCGCGTGTACGGCGGGCAGATCGACGCGGGACAGGTTGCCGCGGCCGCGCTCTACCATGACGCGAGCGAGATCATCACCGGCGATATGCCGACGCCCATCAAGTATTACGCGCCCGAGATCCGCGACGCCTACAAGAAGGTCGAGGCGGTCGCCTGCGGACGGCTCCTTGCCATGCTGCCCGACGAGCTCAGGCCGGACTACGACGACGTGCTCGACTGCGCGGACGGCGAGGTGCTCGAGCTGGTCAAGGCGGCGGACAAGCTATCCGCCTATATCAAGTGCGTCGAGGAGCTCAAGGCGGGCAACGCGGAGTTTCGCCGCGCCGCCGAGCAGACCCGCGCCGCGCTCGACGCGATGCATCTGCCCGAGCTGGATTACTTTATGGAGCACTGCGCGGAGAGCTTTTCCATGACGCTCGACGAGCTGGAATAACAGGGAGGAAGAAACCATGATTAAAATTCGGACGCTGTATATCGTTCTGCCGCTTACGATCCTGATGGCGGTGGGCTGCTACCTCAAGGGCTGGACGGCGGGCATCGCCCTGTGGGCGCTCCTTGCGCTCGTGTGTGTGGGGCGCATCCTGCGCGAGCGGAAGGAGAAGAACGGCGCGGAGGACGCACAGAAAAAGGAATAACGCGCCGTGCGCGCAAAAAGCGGGGGAGCTTCCATCGGGAAGCTCCCCCGCTCTGCTGTCGTTTCCTCTGCCTCAATGCCGCGCGGGGTCCACCGTGTCAACGTATTCCAGCGCGGCGGGCCTGCCGTCCTCGTCAGAGATGAGCCGCCAGACCGTGTGCGCGCTGCTCCACGGCGCGCAGGCGTAGAGATAGACCCCGTCGGTCGTGTAGTCGTAGAGCTCCCGCGTGAGGTCCGTGCGGTCGACGGTGAGGAGCCATTCCTCGCCGGTCGCGATGTCATGACATCCGACGCCGACGTACCGCTGTTCGGCAAGCTGCCATTCGTACTGGTCGTAGAAAACGAACCCGTCTGCCGCGGCGACGTAGCTGCGTGTGTTCGGGCAGCGCAGCGTTGTGACCGAGCCGTCCGCACCGAGGCAGAGCATATTGTGTGTCAGCTTCCCGCCTCTCACACACTCGACCAGAGCGTATTGGCCGCCGCGGAGCACGAAGAAGCCCTGATCGAACAGCGTCCCCTCGGGTGTCACGTCCTCGCCGTCGCGGAGAAGCCGGTAGAGGGCGACCCCGTCCGCCCGCTGACCGCTCGGCACGAGGGTAAATTCGTACCCGCCGAACGTGAGGTGCGTGTTTTCATAGAACTGCTCGAAGCCCGCACCGGAGGATGCGTACTCCTGCCGGACCTCCAGCAGCTCGCCGGTCCTGCCGTCGAGCAGGTATTCGCTCCAGACGATGGTGTCATTATAGCTCCAGGACGGTACATTGGGCTCTGTGTCGGTTGGGACTTTGTCCTGATGAATGGTATAGCTGTTGAAGCGGAGCCGGACGTCGATGCGCCCGTCGCCGAGCAGCGAGAAGAAAAGCCGCGTGCAGTCCTGCGGTGCGGTGTAGAGCTTTATCCGCTCGCCCGTCTCGTGTACCTGCACATAGAGCGTTTCGCCCCGAAGGTAGTAAATGCCGTAGCCGTTCACCGCGTAACCATCGTACCAGAAGGTGCTGAGCACCCGCTCGCTCGTGCCCATGGCGGGATCGTAGCACCAGACGCCGCTGTGGCGGACGTGGTAATAATAGCGGCCGTCCGCGATCGTGCCGGGGCTGGAGGCGCAGCCCGCGCCGAGCGAGTAGTCGAAGCGTCCGGCGACGTAGATGCCGCTGAAAAGCACCAGTGCGATGCACGCGGCCTTGATCAGCGCCGTCCGCCATGAGCGCTTCGGCCTCTGCCGCCGCGCGCCGCACTCCGCCAGCAGCTCGTCGCCAAGATAGCTGAGGGAAGCGCTGAGCTGTTCGTTCGTCATACCGTAAAGCCCTCCTGTTCCAGATGTGCGCGCAGACCCTGCCGCGTACGGTAGAGGAGGCTTTTGACCGCGCCGATGCTCGTGCCGTACTGCCGCGCGACGTCGGCAAGCGGATCGACGTAGAAATAGCGGGCGAGGAAGACGCCGCGCTCGCGCGGCGAGAGCGTGCGCAGGTAGCGCTCGATGCTCTCGGCGAGCAGCCTCGCGTCCAGCGCTTCGTCCGCCTCGCCGCCGACCGCGTCGCCCAGCTCTTCAAGGGAGAGAAGATATTCCCGCGCGCCGCGCTTCTGCGCGCCGTCGCGGCGATAGCGGTCGATGGCGCCCTGCCGCGTCAAACGGCTGAGAAAAGCCGGAAACACCGGCGGGCGCTGCGGAGGAATGGCGTTCCACGCTTTCAGATAGGTGTCCGAGCGCACCTCCTCGCAGGCAAACTGGTCGAGGAGAATGCGCTGCGCGAGCTGCAGGAGCCGCGCTCCGTATTTTTTGTCGGTCTCGCCGATGGCATCCTCATTGCGCGCAAAATACAGCGCGATGATCTGCTCGTCCTTCATTTGGCCCCGCCTCCTTTCACTCTATTTACCGCAAACGCGGCGCGAAGGTCGCGCGGAACACGCAAAAAATTTTTTCTTCCTCTATTTTATCCGATGGCGGGGTGAAAGTAAATGCCGCAATTTGTGCGTTCCGCGGCTTGCATTTTGCGGCGAAGCCTTTATAATGATGACATTCTTTTGCGCAGGGAGGAAGGACTCATGGAACAGCGGAGGGCGCGCGGGATGCTTGCAGCCGCGGCCGTTATCTTCGGTACGCTTGCGCCGTTCGTGCGCGGCATTTCCGTTTCCTCGGGCGAGCTGGCGCTTTACCGCGCGGTGATGGCGGCGCTGCTCGTCGGCGGCTATCTGCTCGTGAGCGGACAGAAGCTCGCGCTGCGCGCGAATTGGCGCGAGGCTGCGCTGCTGCTCCTCTCCGGCACGGCGATGGGCGTGAACTGGATCTTGCTTTTCGAGGCCTACCGCTACACCACCGTGTCCGTCGCGACGCTGAGCTACTATTTTGCGCCCGTGCTCGTCACCGCTGCCTGCCCTCTGCTCTTTCACGAAAGGCTGACGGGAAAGCAGATCGTCTGCTTCGTGATGTCCACGCTGGGACTGGTGCCGGTCACGGCGCCGCAGCTCGCCGGCGGTGCGCTGATCCTCGGCTTCACGCTCTGGAACGAGCTGCCGGAGAAAAAATAAGAAAAAGGGAAGCGGCTTTCACTGAACCGCTTCCCTTTTTCAGTTCATAAAGCGGATGGTGATGGGGCAGATCTCGGCCCTGGTCGCCACGCGCATATTCGGCCCGAAGAGACCGACACCCGAGGTCACGATGCTGTGCATCGCCCCCACGCGGAGATAGCCGCAGGCATTTTCCCACAAAAGGCGGATGGTAAGGTTGCCGGGGAACATCTGCCCGTCGTGCGTGTGCCCGCAGAGATCGACGTCCACGCCCGCCGCGGCCAGCTCCTCCAGCTCGCGCGGCTGGTGGTCAAGGACCAGAATGAGCTTGTCCGCGTCCAGCCCCTCGACGAGCTCCGCAGGCGTTTTGCGCACCTCGACGCCGCGCCCCGGGCGCTGCGCATCGGGGCGGCCGTAAAGATAAACCTCGCCGCCGAGCAGCACGGCCTCGTCGCGCAGGAGACGGATGTTCGCGGACGCGAGAAAGGCGTCCATCTCGGGGCTGCTCTGCTTTTTCCCGTCGCTTCGGAAGGTGAAGCCCGCTAAGATAGGCTCTTCGATGTCGTGGTTGCCGTAGACGGCGTAGACGCCGTACCTCGACCGGATGCCGCGCAGCACCGCAGCGATCTGCTCCGGCTCCTCCACGGCCTCCCAGGCGTTATCAAAAATGTCGCCCGCAATGACGACCACATCGGCATCCTGCTCGTTTACGCGCGCGACCATGCGCTCCATCTGCGCAAGGCCCACGTTGTAGCCGAGGTGGAGATCGGCGAGCAGCACGACCTTCATGCTCTCCATGCTGCCGGCGGACTTGTTTACGGTGATCTCATAGGGCGTGACGCGCACGATGCGGGCGTTGATCACACCGCCGACGGAGGTCACCAGAATGACCGCCGCGCACAGGCAGCCCGCGATGCGGTGCATCCGCGCCGAGCGCAGAGAGCGGAGCTTCAGACCGTGGACGAGCAGCAGCCGCAGTCCGTCCGCGAGCAGGACTGCCAGCAGCAGATAGAGCAGCACGCCGAGCCAATAGTTCCCGATGAGCATGAGCGCGCGCTTCAGCCGTCCGGCAGGCAGCGGAAAGGCCAGAACAAAGGAGAGCGCAAAGAAGGCGTACAGCGCGGCGGGCACGGCCCAATGCTTCCGCTTGCGGAACCATGGGAACCACGCCCGCACCCAGCCCATGATGCGGCGGAACAGATAGAGGTTAAAAAGCAGGTAAAACGGTGCGAGGAGGAAGGCAAGCATGGCGCGTTCCGCGCTCCTTTCCGAAAGGGGAGACACCCTTTGTTTTCGGCGCTATTCTACTCCCTTTACGCCCTTGGCGCAAGAGAAAAGATGCGGCGCGAAGCGCACACTTTTTTTGGACAAAAGTGACATTGACAACCCTTTCCTACAAATTTATAATCACAATCTCGTATGAAAGACATCAAAATACACCGTGGTAAAAGGTGAGGCTTATGAATCATCAGTCGTCGTTTTCGCTTCGTTCGTTCTTTCAGCCCGTGGACCTTACGCAGGGAACGTGCTGGAAGACGCTGCTCGTGTTCGCGTTCCCCATTATCGTTTCCTACCTGCTCCAGCAGGTCTATTCCATCAGCGACGCCGCCATTGTCGGTCAGACGCTGACGGCGAGCGAGGTCGCCGGTGTGAACGACACCACCTCGCTCGCGATGATCTTCCTGCAGTTCGCCTTCGGCGCGAGCGCGGGCTTCTGCACCGTGACATCGTGCTTTGTCGGCGCACGCGACAGCGCGGGCGTCCGCCGCTCCATGGCGACGCAGATCGTCCTCTCCGCGGCGCTGACCGCTGTTCTCACGGCGCTGGCGCTGGCGCTGCTCGACCCCATGCTCGCGTGGATCAACGTCACGCCCGCGAGCGGGGAGGTCTACCGCGCGGCCTATACCTACTGCGCCATCCTCTTCGGCGGCATCGGCGCACAGCTTTTCTATAACTTCATCTGCTCGTTCCTGCGCAGCATGGGCGACAGCGCCACGCCGCTCGCGTTCCTGCTTTTCTCGACGATCCTCAACGTGGGGCTGGATCTGCTCTTCATCCTCTCGTTCCACTGGGGCGTCGCGGGCGCAGCCATCGCCACCGTTGCGGCGCAGCTCATCAGCACGCTCGGCTGCTTTCTCTACGCCTTTTTGAAGTATCCCGAGCTGCGATTGCACCGCGAGGACTGGCGCATCACAAGGCGCGACGTTACGCGACATCTCATTCAGGGCATCCCGCTCGGATTGCAGTTCTCTGTCCTTGCCATCGGCATCATCGTGATGCAGAGCGTCATCGTGCAGTTCGATACGCTTGGCGGTGAAATGGTCTCCAACGCGGCGCAGAACGGCTTCGGCGCGGCGAACAAGCTCAACAATCTTCTTATGACGCCGCTCAACGGCCTCGGCGCGGCGATGACCAGCTTCACCGCGCAGAACCTCGGTGCGGGCGACCACGCGCGCATCAAGAAGGGAACGGTGCAGGCGCTCATCATTGTCTGGACGATGTGCCTCATCTCCATCGCAGCTGGACTGCTGCTCTCGCGCGGCGGCGGGTATCTCTATATCTTCCTCTCACCCGATAAGGTCACGGCGGAGACGATGCGCTACGGCAACACCTATCTCTATGTCGACCTGTCGCTCTACCTCTTCCTCGGCTTCATCTTCGTCGTGCGCAACTGTGTGCAGGGCATCGGCAAGCCGCAGTTCGTGCTCGGTGCGGGCGCGGCCGAGCTGGTCGCGCGCGTGAGCGTATGCCTGCTGCTGCCGCCGCTAATCGCAGGCGGCGCGGTCAATTCCGATGCGCCGCGCGCGGCGGTCTATGCCCTCTGCTTCGCCGATCCCTTTGCCTGGATGGCGGCGGACGCCGTACTGCTCGTGCCCTTCCTGCGCAATATCATGAAAATGGACTACCGTTACCTGAAAGGAACAATGTAGGAAGAAACAAAAAGTTTTTGTCGCTTTTTTGAAAAAACTTGAAAATAAGGCTTGCAATTTGCGCCGGGATATGCTATCTTATTTAGGCTGGGTTCAGCAAAACAGCATATCCGGGTGTGGCGAAGTTTGGTATCGCGCTTGAATGGGGTTCAAGAGGCCGCTGG
>ERZ772882.743-NODE-743-length-40561-cov-10.213623_pt1 | contig 40561 bp, 36 predicted proteins | sample MGYA00580576_ERZ772882 | MGnify/ENA primary metagenome ERZ772882 (study PRJEB29015, sample SAMEA2737658) | human gut metagenome | biome: human gut; feature: human-associated habitat; material: faeces | place: China | collected 2012 ... | reverse complement strand
AGATCAAGGAATACGACGACATCGGTCTGGCCTTCGAAGACCTGGCCGCCGGCCGTACCGACGCCGTCATCTGTGACGACCCCGTCGCCAAGTACTATGCCAACAAGCGCGCCGACTTCGCCGGCAAGTTCAACGTTGCCTACCTGCACAAGGATCCCGAATACTACGGCTTCTGCCTGCGCAAGGGCGATACCGAGCTGCTGGAACGCCTCAACAAGGCCATCGCCAGCATGCAGGCCGACGGCACCGAAGCCAAGCTGAAAATCAAGTGGATGGGCGCTGCCGACTAGCCCGGACACTCCGGCCGGACGTCCCGGCCATCCTTCCGTCATCACAGGGAAGGGCCCACGGGCCCTTCCCTTATTTTTGGCCCGGTGACAGGCGGCCGGGCCCCGCAGGCAGGAAAACTGCGGCTCCGGCGCCCGCCGGGTATTGACGACAGGGGCCTGCGCGGCTAATAAAACCCAGTTTGGCCGGTTTTGGCATGCGGGCGCGAGCCTCAGGCCAGACATCTTCATCAACCTTTGGAGGCAGCATTATGTTCCGCAAACTCACGCTTACCCTGTGTGCTCTCATGATGATGTGCACGTCCGTGGCCGCCGAGACCCTGGTGGTCGCCACCAACTGCACCTATCCGCCCATGGAATTCCTGAACGACAAAAAGGTGCCCAACGGCTATTCCATCGCCTACGCCACGGAAGTGCTCAAGCGTGCCGGTTATGAGATGGAACTGCGCGACGTGGCCTGGGACGGCATCTTCGCCGGTCTGGCCGCCGGCAACTACGACCTGCTGGCCGCTTCCACCACCATCACTCCCGAACGCCAGAAGGCCTTCGACTTCACCGAACCTTACTACGGCGTGGTGCAGGCCGTGGTCATGCCCAAGGGCAAGAAGATCAACAGCCTGGCCGACCTCAAGGGCCTGACCGTGGGCAGCCAGATCGGCATCACCGGCGTGCTCGTGCTGCAGGAAGCCAACGTGGGCGCCAAGATCCGCGAATACGACGACATCGGTCTGGCCTTCGAAGACCTGGCCGCCGGTCGTGTGGACGCCGTCATCTGTGACGACCCCGTCGCCAAGTACTACGCCAACAAGCGTACCGATTTCGCCGGCAAGTTCGGCATCGCCTACCAGCACAACAATCCCGAATACTTCGGCTTCTGCGTGCGCAAGGGCCGTACCGAGATGCTGAACCGCCTCAACAAGGCCATTGCCGAGATCAAGGCCGACGGCACCGAAAACAAGCTGAAGGTCGAGTGGATGGGCACTGCCGACTAGGGCAGCCGCCGCGACCGGCACCGCCGGTCCCCATTTTGTGACAACTGTTCGGAAGGGCCTCCGGGCCCTTCCGGCGTTCCCGCATACAAGGGGCAACCTGTACAATGAAAGACGAAGGGCAAAGCAAAGGCAACATCATCATGGTGACGGACGGCCCGTCCATCCCGAACCCTCGCGAATGGCGGCTCATCAACGCATGGTCCATCGCCCTGTGTGGTGCCATCATCACCCTGGTGCTGCTCTGCACCACCGGGCCGCAGGTCTACCGTGATGCCATCATCTTCCTGCCTGACGGCCTGCTGCTCACCTTCAAGGTGACGGCCTACTCCATCTGCGGCGCCGTGCCTCTGGGCCTGCTGACCGGCCTGGGGCGCATCTCGCGCAACCGCTTTTTCAACCTGCTGGCCTCCACCTATGTGGAAGTCATCCGCGGCATCCCCCTGCTGGTGCAGATCTTCTACATCTACTTCGCCATCTCCATGCTGGTGAAGATGGAAGGCGTGACCTCCGCCGTCATCGCCCTGAGCTTCTGCTACGGCGCCTACATGGGCGAAGTGTTCCGCGCGGGCATCCTGGCCATCCCCCACGGGCAGACCGAAGCGGCCCGCTCCCTGGGCTTCAACCGCGTGCAGACCATGTTCTATGTGGTGCTGCCCCAGGCCTGGCGCACCATCATCCCGCCCGTCGGCAACGAATGCATCGCCATGCTCAAGGATACGGCCCTGGTCTCCGTCATCGGCATGCCCGACCTGATGCAGCGCGCCCGCAGTTTTGCCTCCAAGAGCTACTGCTATTTCGAGTCCTACACCGTGGTCGCCCTGGTGTACCTCATCATCACCCTCATCCTCTCCAAGATCGTCAGCATCATCGAAGCGAGGCTCAATCACTATGACAGAAAAAAATAGCACCGAGCCCATCATCAGCATCCGCCACGTCTGGAAGTACTTCGGACAGCTCCCGGCCCTGCAGGATGTGAGCCTCGATATCGCTCCCGGCGAGCGCGTGGTCATCATCGGGCCTTCCGGTTCCGGCAAGTCCACCCTGCTGCGCTCCATCAACCGTCTTGAAGAGATCGACGGCGGCAGCATCATCGTCAACGGGCAGGACATCAACGACAAGGCCAACAACATCAACGAGATGCGCCGCAACCTCGGCATGGTCTTCCAGCAGTTCAACCTCTTCCCGCACAAGACGGTGCTGCAGAACCTGACCCTGGCCCCGCGCAAGCTGTTGAACATCCCCAAGGCCGAAGCCGAGACCATGGCCCTGAAGCTGCTCAAGAAAGTGGGCATCAGCGACAAGGCCAACGTCTACCCCGCCATGCTCTCCGGCGGCCAGCAGCAGCGCGTGGCCATCGCCCGCGCCCTGGCCATGCAGCCGGACATCATGCTCTTCGACGAGCCCACCTCCGCCCTTGACCCCGAAATGGTGGGCGAAGTGCTGGACGTTATGGTGAGCCTGGCCGAAGAAGGTATGACCATGATCTGCGTGACCCACGAAATGGGCTTTGCCCGTACCGTGGCCGACCGCCTGATCTTCATGGACCACGGCCAGATCCTGGAAATGGGCAAACCCGATACCCTGTTCAACTCGCCGCGCCATCCGCGCCTGCGCCAGTTCCTGACGCAGATCCTGTAAGCCGTTTCCCGGCCCAAGGTTTTCCGCAGCCCGTCAGCTTTTCTGGCGGGCTGTTTTCGCATCTTCCCTCCGGCCCGGCCGGACGCCAAGGAGACTTTTTGATGACACAACTGGCCGTTGCCGTCAGCGGCGGCGTGGACAGCCTCTGCGCCCTCCTGCGCCTGCGCGAACAGGGACACGACGTCCTGGCCCTGCACGGGCTCTTCCTGCCCGATGCCGCGTCTTCCGGCCTGCGCCCGGCCCCTGAAGGCCCCCGTCTGCTCACGGCAGCGGAGGCCCTGGCCGCGCCTCTGCCCCCCGCCAGCCGTCAGGCGGTGGAAGGCCTGCAAACAGCCTGCGGGCAGCTGGGCATCCCCCTGCATGTGGCCGACATGCGCGCGGTCTTCGACAGGGAGGTCGTCACGCCCTTTGTGCGGGCCTATGCCCGGGGCCGGACGCCCAACCCCTGTGCGCTCTGCAACCGGGCCATCAAGTTCGGGGCCCTGCTGGACGCCGCCCTGAGCCTGGGCGCGGACCGCATCGCCACCGGCCATTACGCCCGCCTGCTGGACGGCCCCGCCGGGCCCGTGCTGGCCGCAGCGGACGACCTGGCCAAGGATCAGAGCTATTTCCTTTCCCTCGTGCCGCTGGAGCGCCTGCGCCGGGCCGTGTTCCCCCTTGCCCGGCAGGACAAGGCCGCCAGCATCGCCCAGGTGAAGGACGCGGGGCTGGCAGTGCCCGTACCGCAGGAAAGCCAGGAGATATGCTTCATCCCCGCCGGAGAGGACGCCTACCGGGCCTTCCTGGAGCGGCGCTGGCAGGCGGAAGGCCTGTCCCTGCCCGGCAGCGGCCCCGTCCTGCTGGAAGAGGCGGACAGCGACGGCCGCCCCGTGCTGCGCCCGCTGGCCCGGCATGAAGGCCTGTGGCGCTATACCGAAGGCCAGCGCCGGGGCCTGGGCATCGCCCACAGCGAGCCCCTTTACGTGCTGCGCAAGCAGGGAGAGGACAATACCCTCGTGGTGGGCGGCAGGGCCCGCCTGGGCATGCGCGGCTGCCTCACCGGCCCCGCCAACCTGCTCTGCCCGCCCGAACAGTGGCCGGACACCTTGCTGGCCCGCCTGCGCCATCGCCAGCGGCCCACCCCCGCCCGGGTGGAGATCACGGACGGCGGCCTGCGCATCACGCTGGCGGAACCGCAATTCCCCAGCGCCCCCGGACAGGTGGCCGCCATCTACGACGAGCAGGGCCGCGTGCTGGCCGGTGCGCTGGTGCGGGAACTGTTCTAGCAAGGATGACCGGGGAGACTGCCCTCCTCTTCCTGAAGGGGCCAGCTCCGGCAACGAACCATAAAAAAACGTCCCTGTGGCAGCACAGGGACGTTTTCCATTTTCAGGGCAGGGAAAGATCAGCGCAGCACAAGGCCGGGATCGGCCGGGCAGCGCATGCCTTCCAGCAGGGGCACGGCCGGGGGCAGCTCGCCCAGCACGCTGACCAGGATGAATCGTCCGTTGGACTGCGCCAGAAAACAGACGCCATCCTGACCGTCTTTCCTGATGGGGAAGCTGTACTGTCCCTCCCGCTCCACAGGATCGGCCGTGGCTCCGGTCACGGAGGCCAGTTCCGCCGCTATCCGGGCCGGAGCGAGGCCCGCATCGGCGGCCACCATCACGGCGATGGCCGTCCGGCGGCCTTCCTGCCGGAGCAGCAAGGTGGAAGTCGTCCCGGACGTATTTTCCTCCACGACGCTCCAGCCCTCAGGCAGAGGGAAAAAGACACCGGCCACTTCCTTTTCCGCGGCCGGCGCAGGAACGGCCAGCAACAGGATCAGCAGGCCTGTCAGCAGTATTTTTTGCATCTTCGTCTCCTCGATGATGATGGAAAAGCCTTGCGCCGGCCACAGGGCTCCGGGCATGGCTCACAACGTCTCGTCCGGGGCACGGCCTTTTGTCGGCGACAGACCGCCGTCCCAAGCCAGGCGTGGACGACCGCTGTCCCGCCGTCTTCCCTAGGCCTGTCCCTGCGGACGGCCGCGCCGCAGCCGCCGCCAGACAGGCTCCAGTATGCCGGGTGCCAGCCTGTAGCTCAAGGGCAGGAAGATCACGGCAAAGGCCAGACCGCTGGCAGCGCAGGTCAGGCAGGCCTGAGCCACGGCGGGCAGCGCCAGCGTCCCGGAGGCACGCAGGCCGTCCAGCCCGTACTGGGCCGCCCAGGAGGCCGCCCCGGCGGGCAGGGAACACAACAGGGCCCGGCCGGACAGGGAAAGCAGGCCCGCGAAGGCCCCCGTGCCCTGACGTCGTGCCCAGATGGCCACCAGCCAGAGCACATAGGCGCTGACGCTCACCGCCGAGGTCAGAGCGATGGCCCACGCGCCCAGGGGCACGGCCCACCAGTAATAGACCGGCAGGGCCAGCAGGGTCATGACCGTGCCCGTGGTGGCCGGGGTCAGGGTATCGCCGTCGGCATAGAAGGCGCGCACCAGCACCATGTACAGAATCCACAGCGGCGTGGCGGCCAGCATGATCTGCAACAGGGGCGTGCTGGCCACGGTCTCGGCCAGACCGAAGCGGCCGCCCTGGAAGATGACGCCCATGATGGGCTGGGCGGCCACGCCCATCCAGAGGGCACAGGGGATGATAAGGCCCACGCTGGCCCGCAGGGCCGCACTCAGGGTCTGGTCGAAGCGTTCCTTCTCGCCATTGGTCAGCAGGGAGACCAGGAAGGGATAGGAAGCCACGGCGGCCGCCTGTCCCATGAGGCCCACCGGCACCTGCATGATGCGCCGGGCATAATTGAGCAGGCTCACGGCCCCGTCGCCCACCAGCGAGCCGAACACGCGCATGAACTGCTCATCCAGGAAGATGACGGTCTGGCCCAGCATCAGGGGCAGGGCCATGATCAAAAAGCGCTTGAGCAGCGGATGCCGGAAGACCGGCGACAGGCGCAGCCCCCCGGCGGCGGCCACCCGGAAGGGCAGCAAAAAGGCTCCCAGACAGGCCCCCACGGTCACGCCCACGCAATAGCCGGTCATGCCGCCCAGTTCCCATTCGGCAGGCAGATCCATGCCCTGCGTCAGCCAGGGCAGCAGCAGGCCGCCCGCGATGATGCAGCCGTTGTAGATCAGGGGCGCCAGCGCGGGCACGCGGAACTGCCGCCGCATGTAGAGCAGGGCCGTGACGCAGGCCCCGCACAGGAAGAAGACCTGCGCGGGCAGGATGATGCGCATGAAAAAGGCCAGCCGTGCCGTCTGGGCGGCATCGAAGCCCGGGGCCGTGATGCGGGCCAGCTCCTCGGCGCCCAGCATGCCCGCCCCCGTCACCAGCAGCGAGGCCACCACCATCCAGCAGAAGATGCAGGAGAAAAAGCGCCAGCCGTCGTCCTCGTCCTCCTGGAAGCGCCGGGACAGCAGGGGGATGATGGTGATGGCCATGATGCCCCCGGCCAGCAGGTGGTTGATGATGTCCGGCACCACGAAGGCCGCGAAGTACATGTCCGCTTCACTGCCCGCGCCGAACTGCCAGGAGATGACCTTGTCGCGCACCAGTCCCATGAGGCGGGACAGGATGGTGCTGGCGGCCAGGATCAGGGCCGCCGCGCCCATACGCTGTTTTTGCGAGAAAAAGCTCATCCGCGTCTCCCCCGTCCTGCGGGACGGCGTGCCCCGTGCCCTCCATCCCGGCGGGCCTGTCCTTTGCCGCGCACGGGACGCTGCCCGTCGCGGTCACGGCCCTTGCGCTGATGCGGCAATTTGGCATGACGGGCCGGAGCCTTGCCCGGCCGTCCCTGCCGCCCGCGCGACACACGTCCGCCGCGGCGGGCCGCCACGCCCAACTCCGTGGGCAGCAGGCGGATCTCCAGACGGCCGCTGTGCACTTCGGCCAGCACCACCTCGAGGGACTGGCCCATGCTCCAGCACAGGCCCGAGCGCTGCCCCACCAGACACTGGCGGCGGGCATCGAAGTCGTACCAGTCGTCGCCCAGATCCTCCACGCGGATCATGCCCTCAACGGGCATCTCGCTCAGTTCCACGAACAGGCCGAAATCATTGACACCGGCCACAACGCCCCTAAAGCGCTCGCCCACGCGGCCCTCAAGGGCCATGCAGGCCAGACGCCGGGCCATCTCGCGCTCGCAGTCCAGGGCGTCCCGCTCGCGCCGGTTGAGCTGGTCAGCCACGCGCAACAGCTTCTGCCCGGCAGGCAGGGCGCCGTCGTACAGCCCCAGGCTGGCCTTGAGCGCCCGATGCACCAGCAGGTCGGCATAACGGCGGATGGGCGAGGTGAAGTGGCAGTACGCACGGGACGCCAGACCGAAGTGCCCTTCGTTCTCCGGCTGGTAGCGGGCCTGGGGCATGGCCCGCAGGCACAGGCGCCCCACCAGGAACTCCCTGTCCGAACCCTGCACGTCCCGCAGGATGCCCTGCAGGGCCGAGGCCGCGGGCTTCACGGGCACCAGTTCGGGGTCGATGGCTTCCAGGGAGTCGAACAGGCTCTCCAGCCGCTCGGGATCGGGCTGGGGATGCACACGATAGAGGAAAGGCTCCTTCGGGGCCCCCTCCGGGCTGCCGTCGGCTTTCAGGCCGCCCAGATGACGGGCCACGGCCTCGTTGGCCGCGATCATGAATTCTTCGATGAGGCGGTGGGCGTCGTGGCGCACACGGCGGGACACGCGCAGCAGGCGGCCCTTGTCGTCAAAGCCGTATTCCGGTTCCGGCAGGTCAAAATCCAGGCTGCCCCGGCGCTGCCGGGCCTCACGCAGGCAACGGTACAGTTCGAAAGCCGTCTCCAGCATGTCCAGCACTTCCTGCCCGCGCGGTCCGGCGGCCAGCGCGGCACGGGCCTGCTCGTCCCTGTCCAGCAGGCAGGCCTTGACCTGATCGTAGGTCAGGCGGGCCGCCGAACGCATGACCACCGCCGCGAAGCGCGGCCTGCCCGGCTGTCCGGTGGCGGAAAAGGGGATCTCGGCCAGCATGGCCAGCCGGTCTTCGTCAGGACGCAGGCTGCACAGGCCGTCGCACAGGGCGGGCGGCAGCATGGGCTCCACCGACGTGGGGAAATACCAGGAATTGCCGCGTGCCAGGGCTTCGGTATCCAGCGCCGAGCGCGGGCGCACATAATGGCTCACGTCGGCGATGGCCACACGCAGGAGCCAGCCCCCGCCGGGACGGGCCTCCACCTGCACGGCATCGTCGAAGTCACGGGCATCGGCGCCGTCGATGGTCACCAGCGGCAATGCGCGCACGTCCTCGCGCCCGGCCATGTCGGCATGCTGGGGCGCGGACGGCAGGGCGTCGGCCTCGGCCTGGACCCGGGGCGGGAACTCCCGCGGCACCTCGTGATTGAGTTTGACCAGATCCTCCTGCACGGCGATGTCGTCTTCCCGGCCCACGGCCTGCAGCAGACGGGCCTGCCAGAGGTCGGCGGCCAGACGTTTTTCCGGCGCCACCAGCAGCAGCGAGCCGCCGGAGGGGCGCTCCATGTCCCCGGGCAGCTCCACGCTGACATCGAAGGGCATGCGGCTGTCCGCCGGACGGCACAGGGCGCGGCGTCCGGTCACATGGATCACGTGCACGGGCACCTCGCGGCAGCCGCGCTCCAGCACCTCCACGATGCGGCCTTCCTGGCTCTTGCCGCGGGCATGCGAACGCGGCGACAGGGCCACACGCACCATGTCCTGATGCCAGGCATCGCCCGCCTGCAGGGGGTGGATGAAGATGTCCGGGCCGGTCACCTGCCCGTTGTCGCCCAGGGGCGTCACGAAACCGCCCGCGCCGCTGCGCAGGGCCATGTAGCGGCCGCGCACCTGGCGCAGGCCGTCGGCACGGGCCCAGAGCCCGCCCTGCAGGCGCACCAGCCGGCCTTCGTCAGCCAGGGCATAGAGCTGGTCTTCCAGTATCTTGCGGGCCGCACGCGGCAGGCCCGTGACCCGCAGCAGGGCATCCAGGCGCAGGGGACGGTTCTGTTCATGGAAGATCTCCAGCAGCTCGACGTCATCAAGACCGGCCGGGAGATCGAAGTAGTTGTTTTTCTTGCTCATAGATCCTTGTACGCCGCACAGGGCGACGATGTTTGCACAAAATGTCCGTCCGTCCTGCATACGGGCCCCGGGCCCGCTTGTCAAAGCCGGCAGACACAAGAGGGGCGGAAGGTCACCCTTCCGCCCCTCTGTCATATCATCGGAGTGGCCGCTCCACAGGCGGCCATCCATCCTGCGCCCCTTCCGCTACTGCAGCTTTCCCGCCAATACAGGGCGCGGGATCTTCCCTCTTTCCCCTCATGTGCGGGCGGAGAAGGAGGGCGTGTAAAAGCCTTTCCCGCTAGTCGCGGTTGCCGCCGAACAGACGCAGCAGCATCAGGAACAGGTTGATGAAGTCCAGATACAGTTCCAGGGCGCCCAGCAGGGCACCGCGGCGCATGGCCGTGGCGTCGTCCACAGGAGCGTTCATGCCGAAGGCACGCAGCTTCTGGGTGTCATAGGCGGTGAGGCCGGTGAAGATCAGCACGCCGATGCAGCTGATGACGAAGTCCATCATGCTGCTGGCCAGGAAGATGTTGACGATGGACGCGATGATGATGCCGAACAGGCCCATCATCAGGAAGTTGCCCATGCCGGTCAGGTCACGCTTGGTCACCGTGCCGTACACCGACATGGCCAGGAAGGTGCCCGTGGCCGTCAGGAAGGCATTGGCGATGGAACCGATGGGATAGACCACGAAGATGCTGGACAGGGTCAGGCCGGTCAGGGCCGAATAGGCGATGAACACCGCCGTGGCCGTGGTGGCCGACATTTTGTGGATGGCGGCGCCCAGGGCGATGACCATGCCGAACTGGGCCACGATGAGGGCGATCATGATCACCATGTTGCCCAGGATGGCCATCTGCAGGTCGGGGCTGGACGCCACGGCAAAGGCCGTCACGGCCGTGATGGCCAGACCGGCGGTCATCCACATGTAGACCTGGCGCATATAGATGGAAACGGCGCTCACAGCGCTTTGCGCAATGGTACGAGCAGTCATGTTTTTCCTCCGGGATTTGGCCGCGCGGCATGCACGGCCGTACTTTCATTCCTTGCTTAACATATAGGGATATGGCGCGCAAAAGCAAGTCCCGGCCGGGCCAGACCGGCGGTCATGGCCCAGTGATCCCGGAAAGGGAGCTCCCAGACTCCCTGCCGGGTCGGCAGGGGCCCCGGCGGACAGGACGACGTGTCCCGTCCCTGCCCACGGGCTCCGTCCGGGCCTGATGCTCCCCCACCGTCCGGCCTCTCCCATCGCTGAAGGGCCGTCCCTAGCCTGAGCCCCTCCGCCTGCGGGTTTCCGGCCTCCCCTTCCCTTGCCGCTCCCCCCGGCACATGCTACCGTGCGCCTGTCGCACCGGCATGGTGCGACAGATCATCAAGGAGAACCCTTCATGAAGAAATTCACTCTCTTCACCCTTCTGCTGCCCGTCCTGCTGCTGGCCTGCGCCCTGCTGGCCGCCCCCCAGGCCATCCGCGCCCAGGGCCCGGACCCCGTCGTCAAACTGGAGACCAGCATGGGCGACATCCTCGTGCGTCTGGATGCCCGCAAGGCTCCCATGACCACGGCCAACTTTCTGGAATACGTCAAGGCCGGCCAGTATGACGGCACCATCTTCCACCGCGTCATCAAGGACTTCATGATCCAGGGCGGCGGCATGACCGCCAGCCTGCGCGAAAAGACCACCCGCGCCCCCATCAAGAACGAAGCCGACAACGGCCTGCGCAACCGCAAGTACACCATCGCCATGGCCCGTACCTCCGACCCGCATTCGGCCACGGCCCAGTTTTTCATCAACGTCAAGGACAACAGCTTCCTCGACCACCGCAGCAAGGACCCGCAGGGCTGGGGCTATGCCGTGTTCGGCAAGGTCATCCGCGGCCAGGACGTGGTGGACCAGATCGCGGCCGTCAAGACCGGCAGCCGCGGCTACTACGAAGACGTGCCCATGCAGCCCGTCATCATCAAGCGCGCCACCATCGTGGAATAAATGGTATAAGCGGGAAAAGAGATGCAGGGGGAGGGAAACCTTTTCGGGGAAAAGGTTCTCCCTCCCCCTACTCCCCCTCCCTTCCAAAACCTTTTGTTCAGGTCGATATAGAAAGTCCCCGTCGCTGGCTGGCGGGCGAGGATATCGGGAAACAGGACGCCCGCTATTCTTCCGGCCTACCTACCAGAGAACCTGACATGACCATCGCACAAAAAAAGACGCCACGTGGCGTCTTTTTTTGTGCCTGATAAAGCGCGTTTAGGGGAGGATGGAACCCCCTTTTCGCGCCAGAGAAAGGGGGTTCCTTCCCCCTGAAAAACTACTTCCAGCGCCTCAGCGCCGGGCCAGCAGCTTCAAACGGCGCATGGTCAAATGGCAGATGGCCACGGCCAGGGCGTCCGTGGTGTCCAGGGCCCAGCCCTCGCCACGCACGTTGAGCAGACGCCGCACCATGAAGGCCACCTGTTCCTTTTCCGCGCGGCCGGTGCCCACCACGGATTTTTTGACCAGCGTGGGCTCGTAATCGCTCACCGGCACCCTGTGCGCGGCGCAGGCGGCCACGGCCACACCGCGGGCCTGGCCCAGCTTGAGGGCGCTGGCCGCGTTCTTGGCCGTGAAGACCTGCTCGATGGCGGCCTCCTGCGGCCGGTAACGGCCCACCACGTCCGCCAGCTGCCGGTAGATGACGGCCAGTCGCTGGGAAAATTCCTTTTCACCGCTGGAGGTGGTGCGGATGATGCCGCAATCCACCAGGCGCAGCACACCGGACTGTTCCGCGATGATGCCCCAGCCCGTACGCTGGGAGCCGGGGTCGACCCCCAGGACCACAAGAGGAGTGTCTGCCATAGCTCTCCATAGAAAAAAAGCCCGGCACTCAGGGAATGCCGGGCAAAAAACGGACATCTGCCGCCCGGAGGGGCGGGAACGTACCGGACTAGTCCATATCCATGTCTTCGGGGAAGTCGGCGTTGGCGTAGACGTTCTGCACGTCGTCGTTGTCGTCCAGGGCTTCCATGAGACGGATGACCTTCTGGGCGGCTTCGGCGTCCACGGCCACCAGGTTCTGGGGCACCATGGCCAGTTCGGCGGACTGCATGGTCACACCGGCGGATTCCAGAGCGTCGCGCACGGCCGCGAAGTCGGCCATGGCGGTCTGGAGGGTCCAGACATCTTCATCGTCGATAACATCGTCGGCGCCGGCTTCCATGGCCACTTCCATCATCTGGTCTTCGGTGTAGGCGGCCTTGTCCACAGTGATGACGCCCTTGCGGTCGAACATCCAGCTCACGCTGCCGTCGGTGCCCAGGCTGCCGCCGTGCTTGGTGAACAGGTGACGCACTTCGGCCACGGTGCGGTTCTTGTTGTCGGTGGCCACTTCCACCATGATGGCGATACCGGCGGGACCGTAACCTTCGTAGAAGCATTCGGTCAGATCGCCGCCCGCATCTTCACCGGTACCCTTGCGGATGGCGGCTTCGATCTTGTCCTTGGGCAGGTTCACGGCCTTGGCAGCGGCAATGGCGGCACGCAGACGAGGGTTGCCCGCCGGATCGCCACCGTTCTTGGCAGCGATGATGATTTCCTTGGCGGCCTTGGTGAAAACCTTGCCGCGCTTGGCGTCCTGACGGCCCTTGCGGTGCTGGATATTGGCCCATTTGCTGTGCCCAGACATAAAACCTCCCAAAACTCGGAGAATGTAAAAGGTGAAAAAAGACAGACGGCCTTGCGGCGCGTCCGTTCCCTGCCCAGGATACCGGGACATCCCGGCGGCGGGAGCACGCTTCCGGCCTCTCCGGGCGCGCACGCGGGTGCAGCGGCCCGGACAGCGGAGGATGGGACGCCCCTAAAGGACGCCGGGCTCCTGTCCGGTGTCGGCGGCTCCGTCCGTGCCCGCATCCTGTGCGGCAGGACGCGCCTCGGCCTTGAACCCCATGCCCACGAAGAAGGTCTCCTTGCTCTCGGCTCGGGAGCTCTTGGGCTTGAAGGATTTGACGGCCTTGAAGGCGCGACGCATGGGCTGGAGCATCTCCTGGATGTCCGGCCCCATGAAAATCTTGACGATGAAGCTGCCGCCGGGTTTGAGGTGCAGGCGCGCCACTTCCAGGGCCTCGCAGGCCAGCTCGAGCGAACGGGCCTGGTCCGTGAACTTGGTCCCGGTGGTGCGGGGCGCCATGTCGCTCATGACCACGTCGAACGGCCCCATCTCGCGCAGGCGGGCTTCAAAGGCATCGGAACGGTTGAACACGTCCTCCTGCATGAAGGTGACCTGCGGCGGAAAGGCGGTCTCCGTGGTCTGGATGTCGCAGCCCAGCACGAGCCCGCGCTGGCCCACCTTTTCGGCAGCACCCAGCGACCACGAGCCCGGAGCCGCGCCCAGATCCAGAACGCGCATCCCCTGGCGGAAGAGCTTGAACTTCGCGTCCAGTTCCTTGAGCTTGTACACGGAACGGGCCGGATAATTCTCGCGCTTGGCCTTGAGAAAATAATGATCTCGATATTCCTTCATAGTGACACCAGCGGGCTTCTATAGCGTTTTTTTTCGCGGTAGCCAAGCCCCACAGGGGCAGCCCGGCCGATTTTTTTCAGGGATGGCGGAAGGAGAGGACCCGGGGATGCCACGGTCTTTGTCCGGCGTGGCGTGAGGGTTGCCGGCCGGAAGACACGGCCCGGGGATGCCCCTGTGTCCTGGCGGGCAGGGCGTTGGTATACCAGCCTGCTTCGGAGCGCCCCTGCTTTCCCGCAGGCGTTCCGGGAAAGCCGGAGCTCGCCTGCCTGCATACCAAGGAGAAAACGCTCTGGAACCAACCGGAGCGAGCGGCGGACATGACGACCTCCCCATCCTGACGGTCACTGGTGCAAGCATGTCCTCCTGCTTGCCGGAGCCGGATTCATAGCTGACCGGCCCTTGCATGCCACGGATATCAGGCCACTCTCTCCTGACCTACGGGCGGCCTGTGCACAAAAAAGACTTGACCGCGGCAGATGAATGGCATACATACCTCGCTACGCCGCGTTGTGGCGTCCATGTGGGGAAGTAGCTCAGCTGGGAGAGCATCGCCTTCGCAAGGCGGGGGTCGGGAGTTCAAGTCTCCTCTTCTCCACCACAAGGAAGACTAGGGGTTACGGTGATGAGCTGTGACCCCTTTTCTGTTATCATTGTATATGTTATTTGATGGCAATGGCCCAGCTAGCCACTTCATACTACGATTTTTAACGGGCAGATACGAAGTTCATGAAGAAAGCACTCATTACCGGCATCACTGGTCAGGACGGCGCCTATCTGGCGGAATTCCTTTTGAACAAGGGCTATGAAGTCCACGGCATCAAGCGCCGCTCTTCCCTGTTCAATACGGATCGTATCGACCACCTTTATCAGGGCCCGCACCAGAAAGGCCGCAAGTTCGTACTGCACTACGGGGACCTTTCTGACGCCGGCAACCTGATCCGCATCATGCAGGAAGTGCAGCCGGACGAAGTCTACAACCTGGCAGCCCAGAGCCATGTGCAGGTCTCCTTCGAGTCTCCCGAGTACACCGCGAATGTGGATGCGCTGGGGACCCTGCGTCTTCTGGAAGCCATCCGCATGCTGGGCCTGGAAAAAAAGACCCGCTTCTATCAGGCCTCCACTTCGGAACTGTTCGGCAAGGTGCAGGAAATCCCGCAGACGGAGAAGACGCCTTTCTACCCCCGTTCGCCCTATGCCTGCGCCAAGCTCTATTCCTACTGGATCACGGTCAATTACCGTGAAGCCTACGGTATGTATGCCTGCAACGGCATCCTCTTCAACCACGAATCCCCGGTACGCGGCGAGACCTTCGTGACCCGCAAGATCACCCGTGCTCTGGCGCGCATCCTGCTGGGCCTGTCCTCCTGCCTCTATCTGGGCAACATGAACGCCAAGCGTGACTGGGGCCATGCCCGCGACTATGTGGAGATGCAGTGGCTCATGCTGCAGCAGGAACAGCCCGATGATTTCGTCATCGCCACGGGCCGTCAGTTCTCTGTGCGGGATTTCGTCAATGCCGCGGCTGCCGAACTGGGCCTGAGCCTGGAGTGGAAGGGAGAAGGCGTGGATGAGACCGCTACCGTAAAGGCTATCGATGCGGACAAGGCCGCACTGGCAGCCCGGGGCAAGGCACTGACGATCCGTGTCAAGGAAGGGGACACCATCGTACGCGTGGATCCGCGCTATTTCCGTCCTACCGAAGTGGAGACCCTGCTGGGCGATCCGGCCAAAGCTCAGGCCAAGCTGGGCTGGGCTCCGCGTACCACCTTTGAGGAGATGGTACAGGAAATGGCCCGCCATGATCTGGAGCTGGCTCTGCGTGATGCTGTGGTGGAGGACGCCGGTTTTACCAGCTTCAAACACGAGGAATAGCGCGCCACGCCGCGTCATATATTTTCAGGGGTGGCACACGGAGGTATGATCCGCCCCTGTGCCATAATCGGGGACATCATGTTGCAAAAAGATGGAAAATTCTTTGTGGCCGGGCATCGCGGTCTGGTGGGCAGTGCCCTCTGCCGGGCCCTGCGCCGCGCTGGTTATGAGAACCTGTGCGTTCGTAGCCATGCGGAGCTGGACCTGACAGAGCAGCAGGCCGTACGCGACTTTTTTGCGGCCGAGAAGCCGGACTATGTCATCCTAGCTGCTGCCAAGGTAGGCGGTATCCACGCCAATGCCACCTATCCTGCCCAGTTCATCTATGAGAACCTCCAAATCCAGAACAACGTCATCCATAGTGCCTGGCAGAACGGCGTAAAAAAATTCCTCTTTTTGGGGTCGTCCTGTATCTATCCCAAGCTCTGCCCGCAGCCCATCAAAGAGGAATATTTGCTCACCGGTGCCCTGGAGCCCACCAATGACGCCTATGCCTTGGCCAAAATCTCGGGCATCAAGATGTGCCAGGCCTACCGCAAGCAATATGGCTTTGACGCCATCAGCGCCATGCCAACTAATTTATACGGGACGGGAGACAACTATCACCCGGAAGATAGCCATGTGATTCCAGCGATGATCCGTCGCTTTCATGAGGCCAAAATACAGGGACTTTCTCAAGTGCGCATCTGGGGAACAGGCACCCCCCTGCGAGAATTTCTGCATGCTGATGACATGGCCGATGCCTGTGTCTTCCTTCTGGAAAACTATTCTGATTTTGAGCATGTGAACGTGGGCAGCCAGCAGGAGATGACCATCATGGACATCGCCCGCCTGGTGGCACGTGTGGTGGGTTATGAAGGTCAGATCCTCACCGATCCTTCCAAACCTGATGGCACGCCGCGTAAGCTCATGGATTCCAGCCGTCTGTTCGCCATGGGCTGGCAGCCCCGAATCGGGTTAGAGGAAGGGCTGAAGGCCGCCTATGTAGACTTTCTCCGGCAGGAAGCATAACGCCCCCCTCTGACATCACCATAAGGAACCATTATGGTCGCTCCCATTGCCATCTTTGCCTTCAACAGACCCAATTTGCTACGGCGGACGCTGATGGCGTTGGCCCGAAATCCCCTTGCCTCCGCCTCGCCGCTTACTATTTTCTGTGACGGGCCACGGAACGAACAGGATGAGCCAAGCACACAGGCTGTTCGTGAACTTGCACGAACGGCCGAGGGATTCTTGTCCGTCGATGTCGTGGAGCGGCCAACAAATATGGGCTGTGCCTCCTCCGTCATTGACGGGCTGACCCAGATGTTCAGCCTGCATGAGCGCCTCATCGTCATTGAGGACGACATTCTCACCTCGCCGCACACACTCCGCTTTCTCAATGATGGGTTGGTACGATATGCCGAAAGCGAGAATATCTTCAACATTTCAGCTTGGTCCCCGCCGCATGTTGCGCGTGCGGTGCCTGCTGGCTATCCGTATGACGTCTATGCGATTCCCCGTTTCAACTGCTGGGGCTGGGCCTCATGGCGTGACCGCTTTATCGGTATTGACTGGAGCGTAGGTGACTATGGGACATTCAAGCGCTCGCCGCATCTTCGTATGCTCTTCAATGCGGGAGGAGAAGACCTCAGCGCCATGCTTGATGCACAAATGCAAGGGAAAATCAATAGTTGGGCTATTCGCGCCGATTATGCACGCTTCAAGAAACATATGCTAGGCATCAATCCACTGCATTCGTATACTCTTAATATCGGCATGGGTAGCGGAATCCACACAACGACAAAAACAGCCTACTGGGATAGCGATATTTCACTTGCTCTAGAGGTTGCCAGTTTTCCCAAAGTTATAGGTGTGGACGAGGCTATCCGAAAAGTATACCATGACTCCTATTACGGAGAAAAACGCTCACTTCCGCAACGCATTTTCCATCGTCTCAGTCATCTGCTGCGGCAGTGCACTCTGCTCGCCTGATTCTTTGACCTCATACAAGGATCCATCATGCAAAATGCCGCAACACGCTATCACAAAGATATTGCCGCCCTTGACAAAAACACCTCGCACCACAAGCTCGCAGCGCGGGTTCCCGCTGGAACAAGCGTGCTGGATGTCGGCTGCGCCTGCGGTGATATGGGGATATTTCTGAAGGAGACCAAGCAGTGCCGGATGACGGGCGTAGAGTATGACGAAGCAAGCCTAGCCATTGCCGCGGCATCCGGCGCATACGACTGTCTGCGGCAGGCAGATCTCAACAGCTTTGATCCGCTTGAGCATTTTTCTCCGGCAAGTTTTGATGTGCTTCTTTTTGGTGATATTCTTGAACATCTTTATGATCCCGAGACTGTATTAAAAAACTTCCTGCCGCTCCTGAAGGAAGATGGCCGGGTACTCATTTCGCTTCCCAACATTACGCATGCAAGCATCATCACCCAGCTTATTCTTGACAAATTCGAATATACGAAAGATGGGATTCTCGATAAAACGCATATACGTTTTTTTTCTTCTGAAAGCATCGGCCGCCTTTTGTCAAAAACAAACCTTGAAATAGAAACGTGCGATCATGTAATCTATGATTATGGTGGATTTCGCCCAGACTACCTATTCAATATTCCAGTATTTATAATTTTATACATATTAAAATTAAAGCATACCGCAATATTTCAGTATATAATTGAAGCAATTCCTTCTCCTACAGAGTACGATTTCCTTGTAAAAAAAAATGATTCTATGCTAAAAAATTTTTCCAAAGAAAGTCTCCTTAATGTTTTACGTACAAAAAAAGGTATATGGTATATAAAATTATACTTGAAAAATTAAAAAATATTGTAAAAAAAACTATTAAGGATTAATGATGGTTATCAAGGCATTACGCCATATCTGGCGCACTTGGCCCATTTTCTCTCCTTTGCGCAAGGTTAAATATCGCCTCCACCTCAAGCGCAAGGAATGGCAGGAACGCCTTGTCCGTTTTTTTCTCTACGGGCAGCGGCCTTTGTCCCAGCTGTACAGCAGAAGGGCTCTTCAGGAGTACATCGACCATCTTGACGACTTCGTCTGCGCGGCCAAGGCGCCCTTTGTGCCGGACAGCGATGGGGCTGTCCCAACGGAAAAAGCGCCGCGCGTCATTGCCTACTATCTGCCGCAGTTCTACGCCTTTCCCCAGAACGATGCCTGGCACGGCAGGGGATTTACGGAGTGGACCACGGCAGGCAAGGGCTTCCCCATGTTCGCGGGCCATTACCAGCCGCGCATCCCCTACGATGTGGGCTTTTACAGCCTCAAGGATACGGAGGTCATGCATCGACAGGTGGAGCTGGCGCAACGTTACGGCGTCTCCGGTTTCTGTTTTTACTATTACTGGTTTTCCGGCAAGCGGCTCATGGAAAAGCCCCTGGAAAACTTCCTGAAGGACAAGACGCTGCACTTCCCCTTCTGCCTGTGCTGGGCCTGTGACCGCTGGAGCAAGCGCTGGGATGGCGGAACGCAGGAGCTGCTTATGGACTCCTATCTGCGGGAAGACGACGCCCGCCGTTTTTTTGCGGATATCCTGCCGTTCGTCGAAGATGCGCGCTATATACGCCTTGCGGGACGTCCCCTGCTGCAAATCTATCATGTCCGCCAGTTCCCGCATGACGTCTATATGCGCTTTCTGACGGAATTGCAGGAACTAGCGGAAAAAGAGGGATTCCGCTTCCATATCTCCATTGCTCTGACCAATGATATGTATGCAGAAGTGGACTACACCAGTATCCAGCCGGCGGACTGGGGCGCGGATTCGTTTGTGGAATTCCCGCCGCATGGCCGCCTGCGTTTCGACGATATGCCGCGCCGCCGCGACATCCGTTTTGTCAATCCCTGTTTTCATGGAAAAATCTATGATATGAATGTTTTTTTTGAAAAACGACAGTATGAATCCCCTTTGGTACAGGGCAAGTGCTTCCGTACCGTCTTTCCCGCATGGGACAATACGGCGCGCAAATGGCAGACAAGTGCCATGGTCTATACCAATATTACGCCGGAGCGCTACGGGCAGTGGCTGGAAAGCTGCCTGCGCTACACCCAGCATAGTTTCGACGCGGAGGAACAGCTCGTCTTTGTCAATGCCTGGAATGAATGGGGCGAGGGGGCCCACCTTGAGCCGGATATTTACTACGGTTATGCTTATCTGACGGAAACACGTCGGGCAATACAGCGCGTTTCCGGGAACAGCCATTCCTGACAAAGGCATATAGTATACAACACCACCAATGTCGTGTATGAAAACAGGAACTCTTCAGCCGCTCCTTTAGAGGCGGAGTTTTAGGAACATCCCATGCGAACCCCCAAACTTCCTCCGAAAGTCTTCATTCTTGATGTCGACGGCGTCATGACGGACGGGACGTTCTATTATACGCCCGAAGGCAAGGTCATGAAGAAGTTCGGTGCCGACGACCACGACGCGCTGTCCCTCCTCGCGCCGCATATGGACATTCTCTTTGTCACCGGCGACAAGCGAGGTTTTGAGATCGCCCGCAAGCGCATTGCCGAGGACATGAAAATGCCCCTCCATCTTGTCAGCACATCGCGCCGATGCCAGTGGATCGAGGAGCATTACCCCCTCGACAGGGTTGTCTACATGGGGGACGGCGTATTCGATCCCCTTGTTTTCGAACAGGTCGCCTTCGGCATCGCCCCGGCCAATGCCCTGCCGCTCACACGAAATGCGGCGGATTTCGTCACCAGCTGCATCGGTGGCCAGCGCGCGGTTGCCGAAGCCTGCTTCTTTCTGCTTGAACACTTTTTCAACCTGACGTCTCTCCACGACATGATGCGTGCCATCAGCAAGACAGCCGGGCAATGGACGGTATAGCAATGGGACGGTTTGTTTTTTTCAATCCGCACGGATATTGGTTCAAAAAAACAGCCTATGCCCATTTTTTTCCACAGCTGCCCGTTTATAAAAAATACCAATGGATTTGGGATTATTTTTATCAAAAAAGTAATAAAATGTATGTCTATGTCAATGATCATGAGTTGACACTTAAAGGTAACGGGAAAAAAAATTTCTGGAAGTGGGTACTGCTGAATGGCTTGAATCCTCTTAAAATAAAAGTGATTCCTTCCTTGGGGGAACTGGAACCCACGGATATTCTTTTTCTTTTCCAACTCGGAAGTCTTAACCTTCAATATGAGCCTTTTGTACCGCCTTACCAGAACATTGCCGAACTTGCAGCCTGTAAAGCCTACAAAGTTATGCATCTGAGCCATTATGGATACCATGCTGAACAGGCTTCACAATATACGCGACAAGCAAAGATAGATTTGCTGATTTCCGAAAATAATTTGAAAAAAAACAGCAAGGTATTTCAACACTACTATAAATGGTATGATAAAGATGTCTTTGTTTTACCTTTTGTTCCTGAGGCAAGATTTCAGGAATTAACTTGCTTTGAAAAACGTATCAACAAAGCTATTGCAACAGGGCAAGTACTAGACGCACCTGATGATATTCATAGAGATTTTCAACAAGACGCATTGCATCCTCTTCGAAAAACAATCCATGATTGTGCAGAGGATTTGGCAGCTGAAATAGATTCTCGCATTACGCTGTACTCTCCTAAGACAACCTTTTCAGGCGAGGAATCGACGAAAAAAACTATTCTGTTTCAAAAGATAGCTCATTGCAAATATGTTTACTATATAAATTTTATAAAAAAAATATTATGCGCTTATCTAGGTATTAATTCTGTTCATCGAGCGGTTCAAAATTACCATTTTGATATTGTCGCTCTCATGAATAGATATAAAATGATTGTGCATGGCAAGGAGTGCATGGACCTTCCTCCCATATCAGCCTTTGAAGGCATGCTGTGCGGGTGTGCCTTGATTGCAGAAAAGGATGCCATGTATCACGATCTTGGCTTTGAAGATGGTGTAAGTTATATCGGCGTTGATGGTACAGCCGCTAATCTGAAACAAAAAATTTTATTTTATCAACAAAATAGTGAACTTTTGAGAGAAATTGCCCAAAGGGGAAAAGCTCAGACAGAAAAGCTGCTGACCGCGGATTACATTGCCCGTCTATTGGCATACTGTGCACAGGAGATGCAAAAAAATGCACACGTTTCTTAAACTGTTGAACGATGCTCGTGATTTTTTTTTTCATAAAAGAATATATCAATGGAGAACTCAATTTAACAACTGCATTATTAAGTATCCAATTCGTTATTTTGATGGTGAAGAGTATATAACGAGTGATGAAAATCTTTTTCTTGAAAAAAATTCTTTTTTGGCAACATTTCCTGTATATGCAGGCTATAAGTATTCCCCGCAAATAAAATTTGGAAAAAATGTTTATATAAATTTTAATTGTCAAATCACAGCTACTAACAGTATAATAATTGGTGATGATGTCCTTATCGGCAGTAATGTAACCATAACTGATCATCTGCATGGAGATCCTCGTGTACGTGATACAACGCCTCCCAAAAAGCGGGCTCTTTACTCAAAGGGGGGGGTAGTTATTGGGGCAAACTGCCTGATCGGGACTGGTGCCGTCATCCTTCCGGGGGTAACGCTTGGGGAAGGATGCATCGTCGGAGCCAACGCTGTTGTTACCAAAAGTTTTCCTCCATATACAGTAATTGCCGGCAATCCCGCGATTGCTGTGCGCAGGATTGAGTGATGCTCCATCAAAAATTGACGAAATTCTTGCAAAAACGTCGTTGTACATTGCTTGGCGTGGGCCCCATGAGCCTGAACTGCGTGGACGCCGTCATTGAGCTGGCCAATGAGTACGAAGTGCCCATCCTGCTTATTGCCAGCCGTCGTCAGATCGATTCCGCCCAGTTTGGCGGCGGGTATGTTAATCATTGGACGACACGAGGGTTGGCCGATTATGTGCTGGACCGTGACAAAAAGGGGAAGGTGCTGCTTGCCCGTGATCACGGCGGGCCGTGGCAGAACACAAAGGAAGTGGAAGCCGGGCTGACCCTGCGGCGGGCCATGGCATCCGCCAAGGATTCCTTCCGGGCAGATATTGAGGCCGGCTTTCAAATTTTGCATCTCGACCCTTCGGTGGATATCCACGGACACCCGCCGATTGACGAGATCCTAGATCGCCTGTTTGAACTCTACGAATTCTGCTGGAGCGAAGCCCAGCGCCAGCGTCAGGAAATCATCTTTGAAATTGGGACTGAGGAACAGAGCGGCAGCACCAACTCATTGGACGAATTGACCTATACCTTGCAGAGCGTTCAACGTTTCTGCCGGGAGAACCGTCTGCCGCAGCCGACGTTCATTGTCCTGCAGACCGGCACGCGCGTCATGGAGACCCGCAATGTCGGCTCGCTCGATACCCCCTTTCGTGTGGCGCATGAGCTGCCGGCTGAAATCCAGGTGCCCAAGATGATCGAGATTTGTAATCAGCACAATATCCTGATGAAGGAGCACAATACGGACTATCTCTCAGATGCTACTCTTCAGTGGCATCCCCGCCTAGGAATACATGCTGCCAATGTGGCCCCGGAGTTCGGCGTTACCGAGACCCGCGCCCTGCTTGATATCCTCGAGGGCAACGGCCTTTCCCGACTGGCGGAAGACTTTCTGCAGCTGGCCTATACGTCGCACAAGTGGGAAAAGTGGGTCATTGACCGCGCGACCTGCACACCGCGGGACTGCGCCATCATGGCAGGACATTATGTATTTTCCACGCCGGAATGTCTGGATATCAAGGCTCGGGCCGCAGCCATGCTGAAAGAACGCGGCATCGATCTTGAAAAACGACTCAAGGAATGCGTCAAAACAGCTATTTTGCGGTATCTGCGTAACTTCAGACTGGTGCTGCCCTCATGAAAGTTGCTACCATTATTCTCAACCGGAACCTGCCGGACGTCACGGATCGTCTGTGCGAACATCTGGAGACCTACGACGCCGATTTGACGGATATCTTTGTTGTCGAGGCCGGATCGGATGAGCACATGCTGTCACGCCACACCACCTGGCACGCCAACTGGCCCAAAGCTTGTGCGGAAGGCCTCCGTTACGGGCGCGGCATGAACTACGGCCTGTCCAGGATCTGGGCGGAAGGACGCTTTACCGAATACGATGCCTACTTCCTGCTGACCAACGATACGGAACTTCAGGCCCGGCCCACGGTCGCACCGCTGGTGGCGGAACTGCAACGTCATCCTCGGGTCGGCATCCTTTCCCCGTGTTCGCGGGAATGGGGAGAATTTCAGCTCTTGCAGGAAAAGCCGACCCGCTATTTCTGGTTCATCCACAATAACGCCTACCTGTTGCGGCGCGCTTTCATCGAGGATATTTGCACGCCTGGCGGCACGGCCCCGCACATGAACTTTCTGTTTGACGGCACAAATTTTCGCGGCTACGGACAGGAAAGCGAACTCATAGCCAAGGCCTATGCTAACAATTGGGCCGCCGCCATTACATCATGCGTTACTGCGGAGGAGAACACTTCCCATCTCCTGCACAAGGCCGATCTCATCCGTACGGAATCTTTCGAGGAAAACAGACGGCTTTACATCGAGGAAGGACTACGCTGGATGCGCGAAAAGTACGGTTTCAACAACCGCTGGTCCCTGCAGCAATATGTAAAAAATTTTTACGAGCTTTTCTTTGCCTTCAATCCCGAATGTGAACCCTACAAAATATAGAGGATAGCATGCAGATCATCGAAAAACCCTGGGGCAGGGAAGAAGTGCTGGAGCAAAATGACCGATATATGGTCAAACGACTGACCATGTTCAATGGCCATCGGTGCAGCCTGCAGCTACATCAACACAAACGTGAAACCATTTACGTGCTTTCAGGGAAGCTGACCCTCGTGTATGGTGAGGATGCCAACGCTCTGGAGAAAAGCGTCTATGCCGCAGGTGAGAGCTTCACGCTGGCACCTGGCATTGTCCATCGTATGCAGGCCGAATATGGCGATTGCGTCTATCTGGAAGCCAGCACGCCGGAGATGGATGACGTCATTCGCCTCAGTGACGATTACCAGCGAGTCGAATAATGAGTCTGACTGTCTGCCTGCCCGTTGCCGGAACGGGATCCCGCCTGGGAGAATTGACGCGCCATCTGAACAAATCGCTCATGAGCGTCGGCTGCAAGCCGACGCTGGCGCGCATCATCGATTCCTTCCCCGCGGATACGGAATTTGTCCTGCCGCTGGGCTACAAGGGTGAGCTCGTCAGAGAGTTTCTTTCCCTGGCCTACCCCAGACGCACTTTTCACTTCGTCGAGGTCGATCCTTATGAGGGCCCCGGATCGGGGTTGGGACTCTCGCTGCTGGCCTGCCGCCATTTCCTTCAAAAGCCTTTCATCTTTATTTCTTGTGACACGCTTGTGACCGAAGCAATCCCTCTTCCGGACCGCAACTGGATGGGCTGGGCCCGGCGGGAGGGCAGCAACGCCTACCGCACCCTTGCCATCGAAGGACAGCGGGTGATTGCCATACAGGAAAAGGGGATGGCGCTTGCCCCGGAAAGTCAGCCCTACATCGGCCTTGCCGGGATCGCCGATTCGGATCTCTTCTGGCGGGGCATGGAGGACGGCGGCGCTGCCGCCGTCGAACAGGGGGAGGCCGCGGGGCTGCGGGCCCTGCTTGATAAAGGAAAACATATCGAGGCCTGCCCCTTCACCTGGTACGACACGGGGCTGCCCGCCGGGCTTGCCGAAGCGGATGCCGCTTTTCGTCAGCCGGACGGTCCGAATATCCTCAACAAGCCGGATGAAGCCATCTGGTTCGTCGGAGATCGGGTCATCAAATATGCCGACAGCAAGGAATTCATCGCACAACGGACAGCGCGCGCCCGGGAACTCGAGGGCTTTGTGCCCCCCGTGGAGGCGGCCACACCGCACATGTATGCCTACCGGCGGGCCGAGGGAGAGGTACTGGCAAAAGTGATCACGCTGCCGCTCTTTGCCCGACTGCTGGATCATTGCCGCACCTTCTGGCAGCAGGCGGAGCTGACCCCGGCGGAGTCGGAGCACTTTCGCCAGAGCTGCATGGATTTTTACAAGACCAAGACACTGGCGCGAATCGAAAAGTTTTATGCTGTATTTCAGAAGGCTGACGGAGCGCTGACCATCAACGGCGTGCCGACCCCTCCCCTTTCCGTTCTGCTTGACAGGGTGGACTGGGAAGAACTCTCTCACGGCTGCATCGGCCGCTTCCACGGAGATTTCCATTTTGAGAACATCCTCTGGAATGAGACTCAGCAGCGTTTTACCTTTCTGGACTGGCGGCAGAACTTTGCCGGGGATCTGAAGCGTGGCGATATCTACTATGATCTCGCCAAGCTGCTGCACGGCCTGATCGTCAGCCACGGCGTCATTGCCCACGATCAGTACACGGCAACCTGGGAGGGAACCGAGCTGCGTTTCGATCTCATGCGCCCGCACAGTCTCGTCCTTTGTCAGCGGCATTTTGAACGATGGCTGGCCGAACATGGTTACGACGTCCGCAAGGTACGGCTGCTCACGGCGCTCATTTACCTCAATATTGCCGCCCTGCATCACTATCCGTACTGTCTGCTTCTGTACGGTCTGGGCACGTCCATGCTCCATGAACTGCAAGAGGAAAGCACGCATGATTGACATGATCCCCCGCACTCGCTGCGTTCTGACAGGCAAAGAGGATCTTGAACCGCTGTATACCTTCCGCGACTTTCCCGTCTTCATGGGATGCGTCGAAGACGGCAGCGCCGCCGGTGACACGCGGGCCGACATGCGCTGGGCCATCAGCCGGGAAACGGGCTGCATCCAGCTTGATGCCCTGCTGCCTCTGGATATCCTTTATCAGGCCTCACACGGATCCGGCAGTGTCGGCGGCCTCTGGATGAAGCATCATGCGGCCTTTGCCGATTTCATCCGCCAGTTCCACCCGCAAAAAGTGCTGGAGATCGGCGGCGGGCACGGCATCCTTCCCACCCTGTACGCAAAACAGGGCTCAGCATGCGACTGGACGGTCGTCGAGCCCAATCCGACCCCTGTGGACGGCTGCCCGGCACAGTTCATCCGCGGCTTCTTTGACGAGGACCTGTACCGCACCCTTCCTCCCGTCGACGCCATTGTCCATTCCCACGTGCTGGAACATATTTATGAGCCGGATGCCTTTCTGGGAACCGTCAGTGCCGCACTGCGAGAAGGCGACAGGCTGCTTTTCTCCGTTCCGGATCTTGAAAATTTGCTCAAGAAGAAGACCACCAACTGCATCAACTTCGAACATACGGTTTTCCTCACGGAACCCTTCATTGACTACCTCCTGCGGAAGAACAGCCTTTCCCTGGAGCGGAAGGAACATTTCGACAACGGGCACAGCATCTTTTATGCCGCCCGCAAGATGGGCCGCGATGCCGCGGAAACGCCGGCCCCTCCCCAACTGCATGCTGCCTACAAGGCGCTCTTCCTGGATTATATCACCTTCCATGAAGAGCTCGTTGCCCAGCTCAACAGCGCCATGCGGCAGGCGGATGCGCCGGTTTTTCTCTTCGGCGCCCACATCTTTTCGCTTTATCTCATCAATTTTGGTCTTGAGACGGAGAAGATCCAGGGCATTTTGGACAATGATCCACACAAGCAGGGCAAACGGCTGTACGGCACGGATCTGCACGTCAGTTCCCCCCGTATCCTGAAGGATATCCCGCAGGCCAACGTCATCCTCAGGGCCGGCATCTATAATGACGAGATCAAGCGGGACATTCTGGAAAACATCAATCCCGCCGTGGTCTTCTGGGAATGACATGACGCCGCCTGTCGTTTACGTCATCATCGTCACCTACAATGCCGCCGCCTGGCTGGACAAATGCCTGCCGCCGCTCTTCCCCCTGCCGGAAGGCTGGAAAGTGATCGTCGTCGACAATGCGTCCACTGACGGCAGCGTGGCGCAGATCCGTGCCCGTTTCCCGGAGGTGCATTGTCTGGAAAATACGGAGAACCTGGGCTTCGGCAAGGCCAACAATCAGGGTATGCGGCTTGCCGTTCGCGAGGGAGCGGATCATGTTTTCCTGCTCAATCAGGATGCCAGGATATCCTCGCAAGCCATTGCCCGGCTGGCCGAGGTGCAACAGTCACACCCGGAATTTGCCATCGTCAGTCCCGTGCACCTGACGGGGGATGCCACGCGCATGGACAAGGGATTTGAAACTTTCTGCTTCCAGCCGCCGGGAAACCGCCTGTTCTCCGATCTTATCCTGGGGCGGGAGCTCCTCCCCATTTACGAGACGGCATTTGTCAATGCGGCGGCATGGCTTGTATCACGGGAGTGTCTACTCACGGTCGGAGGATTCGATCCGCTGTTCTTCCATTACGGCGAAGATGTGGACTATGGACGACGCGTCTGCCGCTGCGGTAAAAAGGTCGGCGTCGTACCCGATGTCTTTGCTTGCCATGACCGTGAAGGCCGTATCTCCGCATCGGAGCGGACACTTGCGGAAATCGGCTCCTGTCTGCTGGCAGCGACAGATTCCCGGCGCGAACGCCTAACTCTGCTGCTACGAGTGTGGCGGCTTTTTCTGCGGGCTTGCAAGCAATGTGTATTGCTGCGTCCGCAGGATGCCCGCTTTACCATGAAGCATATCACCTTTCTACTCCAGTGCATCCGCCGTGCACGGGATACGAGGGAGTGTCGCCTGGACTGAGGCCATTCTGACCAAATCGATATGTCAGCGACATGGCAGCTGCAGTTCGGGCTGATGCAAAAGGGAATTCATGCGTATCACTATCTGCAATTCGACGGATTATGGCGGCGGTGCCGCCAATGCAGCTCTTCGACTGCATACCGCGCTCTCCTCACAACACGTGGAAAGCATTGTGGCCGTTATGGAAAAGACTCAAGAGCGTCCCGGCGTTCGTGCTCTATCCTCACGCCTGCGTAAAACGATGCAGCCCTTCCTTCGCCAAATGGAACGAGCTCCGCTTTTGCTTTATCCACATCGGGATCGTCACTCGCTTTTCTCCCCTTCTTGGCGGCCCTCGACTGTGCATCACTCCTTATCAGCCCTGAATTCTGATATTATTCATCTGCACTGGATCGAGGACAGTTTTCTCCCCCTGCATTCCCTTGCGCGTTTGCAGGGTCCTGTTGTCTGGACTCTCCACGATGTCTGGGCATTGACCGGCGGCTGCCATTTTTTCAAAAAGTGCCTTCAATATTTGAGGGGCTGTCATAATTGTCCACAGCTGAACAGCAAAAGTAGATACAATCTGGCTTCCCTCCTTTTTGCAACCAAGCGCTATGTCTACCACCGTGTCCGGCCGACAATCATAGCCCCTAGTCGTTACATGGCCGACCTCGCTAGGAAAAGCCCTCTCCTTGGAGCATATCGCATCGAACATATTCCCAACACGCTCGATACGGAAGTCTTTCGCCCCATCGATAAGGCAACTGCTCGCAAATTGCTGCGGCTACCCTCAGCGAATTTCATTATTGCTTTCGGTGCCGTCAATGCGGACAGCGATCCCCGCAAAGGATGTGATTTGCTGATTAGAGCACTGCAAGAGCTGACGCGGCTCGGCAGAAAAAATATCTCCTGTGTTGTGTTCGGTGGCTATGCTGACCCGCGAAACTTTCCCCTGCCGTTGCACAATCTCGGCGTACTGCGTGATGATACAAGTCTGGCACTGACCTATGCCGCTGCGGATGTCTTCGTTTGCCCCTCACGCGACGAAAACCTGCCGTACACCGTTATGGAATCCCTAGCTTGCGGAACGCCGGTCGTTGCCTTCGACATAGGTGGGATGGCCGATCTGGTGGAACACGGGAAGACGGGCTTGCTGATTCCTCCGTACGACAGTGGTGAGATGGCCGTGCAACTTTCCGCCCTCATGGATGTCAATCCCTTGCGGCAAGCTCTGGGAGAAGCAGCACGGGAAAAAATCCTTGCCGAGTATGCGCCGGAAATAATTGCCCTGCGTCATAAAAAACTTTACCAAGAACTCCTGAACCAATAACGTAACTTTTGGGAGCGGTCATGTCTTCATTCGGAATCGTCATCGCAACCTGCAAGACAGATAGCCACTATGCCCAGGCCTCCTTCTGGAGCATCAGGCATTTTCTTGGCCCGGACATGCCGGTCTGCTTTATCGTGGACGGCGATGCCACCCTGCTCGGCAGTGTGCGCAATGACCCACAGGTCAGCGTACTGGACAGGAACTCCGTCGCCAATACATGGCTGCGCGAACATTGTTTTGGCTGGGGCACCACGAAGATGATCGCCTTCTACGAGGCCCCGTTTGAACGATTCCTCTATCTGGATGCCGATGCGCTCGTCATCGGCAATGTGCCCGCTTTTGATGATCCCACAGCAGATATGGTCACGGACTGCGGCCAGAGCTATTCCGATCAGGACATCAATTTCTGGTTCTTCAATACGGAAAGCGTCGAGCGGCTGTATCCCGACTTTGACTGGCGCCGCTTCCGCCACAGCTACTTTTGCACGGGCACCTTCTTTTCCCGGAAGGGCGTTTTCAGCCTGGAGGATCTCCAAGAAAAGATGCGCCTAGCGGCATCGCATCCAGAGCTTTTTCACTTCGGCGGTGAAATGGGCTTCCTCAATCTCATGATTTTTCAGGCTGCCCAAAGAGGCGCTCTGGCCGTCCACAGCGTGGACTATCAGACGATTCCTGTGGATACAGATGATATTCTGCTGCGCGACCGCTATTCTCCGCAGGCTGTCGCACAACACCGGCAAGCGGATGCTGTCATGCACTTCTGCGGAAAAAAGGCGCATGTTTTCACGAGTTCTCCCAAAGTGGCGCTCATGAACTATTTTCGGCTGCGCTATCTCTTGGAATTTGAGCAATATTCTATTTTTCGCTCTGTACTCATGATGATGCGTCAAGATATACAATGCCTCTTCGTTCCTCTTTTAAAAAAATTTTTCCGAAAAATCAGTCACAATTGTAAAAAATTTATTTATAAATAATACTATCCAGATAGAATGACAAAGTCTTCCTTTTCTACTACACTAAATCGCCTCCGTCCCATGTTGACGCCGTCATCTCGGCGGCAACTTGTTGTGCTTTGTATACTCAATATGGGTATGATCCTGTTCGAAATAGCAGTAGCTGGCAGTATTTCTTTGTTAGGAGTAGCTATGGCATCCCCAGCTAGCCTAGCTAACTCTTCTCTTATCTCTATTTTATCTTATTATTTGCCTCTTATGGAATACTTTCCACCACAATTATGTACACTCATCTATGTTATGGGTCTTGTTGCACTTACTACCCTCTGCAAAAACCTCCTCTTGGCTAAACTGACCTGGCAACAAAGTGCTTTTGCCCAAAATGTTGCATGGGTGGCCGGAACGCGTTTATTCTCACGTATGCTTCATGCGCCGTATATTTGGCATGTGGGACAAAATTCTGCAGAATTAACGACACTTATTGGTTGGCGGAACTATGTTGCTAATTATTTAGTAAATATACTTAATTTATTTATTCAATCTATTGTTTCTATATTTCTTTTAGCAACAGCACTTTATCTTGCACCACTCATGTCACTATTTTTATTCTCAATAATTTCTATTATCGCTATTATTCTTTACAAGTTTACACGCCATTTTGCCTATCTAACAGGGCAAAAGCTACAGAAGTATGATCTCTATGCTGCTCGTATCAGCCTACAGGGATTGCAAGGCATAAGAGAGATACTCATTACAGATAAACAGAAAGAATTCCTTAAAGCATATACAACAAATACAGAATCTTATGTACATACTGCGAGTACACAGTCTCTCTTTGCCCCTATGCCTATCTTTGTATTGGAAAGTTTAGGTATGTTTCTCCTGCTAGCTGTTATTGTCCTTCTTTCCCGGGGCGAAGCTACTGTAGCGGAAGTATCAGGAACCCTCACTCTGCTTGCTGGTATATCTTGGCGTCTATTGCCTGCTGCCAATAAAGGACTGGGAGCGCTGCTAGCACTAAAGACCCTTCAACCTATAACCGAACAACTTCTTGACAAGCAGGAGATTACACCTTCTTTACCATATGTAGAATCTCGTCTTTCAATAACATTTACTGACAGCCTTGAGTTAAAGAATATTTCCTTTGCCTATCCCGAGGCACAGCAAGCTGCTCTTCGTGACGTCTCGCTACGCATTCCGCGAAAGAGAATGATTGGACTTGTCGGCTTATCGGGAAGTGGAAAAAGCACCTTAACCAATATCATTACCGGTCTAATAGAGCCGACATCTGGACAAATATTGCTTGATGGAAAACCATGGGATAGGGCAACAACCCGTCTTTCGCTAGGTTATGTACCACAACAACTTTATCTCCTTGACGCCTCGCTAACTGATAACATCGCCTTTCATATCCAAAAAAGCAATGTAGATATTGAACGTGTGCGAAAGTGTTGCCAGATGGCAGCCATGGACTTCATTTCAGACATGCCCCATGGGTTAGATACTCTACTAGGAGAACGCGGTATTCGCCTATCTGGAGGACAAATTCAGAGGGTAGGAATTGCGCGTGCCCTTTACTGTCAACCATCACTTCTAATTTTTGATGAGGCCACAAGTGCTCTTGACGGAGCGACAGAAGAAGCTATTCAACAGACCATTGAATCTCTACGTGAACATATGACCATGTTAATTATTGCTCACAGACTAAGCACAGTCAAAAACTGTGACTATATATATTGGCTCCATGATGGCGTTATTCATATGCAGGGGACACCAGATAAAGTTTTACCAGCTTATTCTGATTTTTTAAAAGTACATGCCAAGTATGTTCTGGAAGGACATTCTCATGAATAATATGTCTCCGCTTCTTAGTATTATCATCGCTACGCGTAACTGCGCTGATGATTTGAAAAAAACTCTTGATTCCATAAGCCAGACAATCTGGGACGTTACATATGAAATTATCATTCAAGATGGCAACTCATCGGACCACACTCTTTCCGTCGCAGCTAGTTACCCTCAACTAAATCTGCACGTGGAAAGCAGTCCAGATACCGGTGTCTATGACGCATGGAATAAGGCAGTACAACGCGCATCAGGAGAGTGGATATTATTCATGGGGGCAGGAGATTTCTTATGTGTAAGTACGTCTGTTCAGGACGTGCTGCAGCAGATTTCACACCTTCCACAGACCTGTCAGTATTATTCTATCCCTGTCATCAGCATTCTTCCTTCTGGGGAGTTTATCGAAACTCTATATCCTACCCCAACTCCCTTTACAGATTTGTTACATGGTATGTGTCTTCCTCATCAGGGACTTTTTCACCGCAAGAATCTATTTCTCAAGCAGAGTTTTAATATCTCATATAAAATTGCAGGAGATTATGACTTTGTGTGCCGCACTCTCACCCCGAACAATTTCTGTATAGGATCTAAAGCATGTGTTTGCATGTCATTTGGTGGTATAAGTTCTGATCTGTGGCAAATGGCTCGCCGTGAAAAAGAATTCTTACGTATTGCCCGAAATAGATTTCCAACTAGATTTCCATGGAAGATATTGCTTCGTCTACTGCGCTGGAATATTATAGACGTTATTTCCCAACTAGTAGGAGAGAAGTGGGCTCGTAGGATGGCAGATAGTTGGCGGCTGTTAATACATAAGCAACCACTCTGGACACGCCGTCTACAATGGAAAAAATTGACACCACTTCCCATGCGGCCATATTTTGCACTTTGTATTGCTACACTTGGTCGCGTAAAGGAGCTAGATCGTTTACTGAGTTCCTTAGCGAACCAGACCTATCCCTATTTTCATATCTATCTTGCAGATCAAAACCCCGAAGGAACTCTAGATACTTTACTAAAATGTTATGATAATTTATCCATAACACGCATTTGCCTTCCGTCGCAGGGAGTTTCAATAGCACGTAATACTTTATTATCGATTATCGACAACGAAGATATCGTTGCCTTTCCTGATGACGACTGCTGGTATGCCACAAATACCCTTGAACAGGTCGTAGTAACTTTTTGCAACTCCCCTCATGCAGGAGCCTTACTTGGAATAAGCCTGAACGCTGAAGAAAATCCTCAATCTTCTTCTTACACATGCCCAGTTAGTCAATTGGGAACATTCAAGCATGGTGAAACATATCTCCAGTTTTTTAGAAAAGAAACTCTCCAAAATCTTCAGTTTGATCCACAGCTTGGTCCTGGAACCAATCTTCCCTATGGCTGTGGTGAAGATACTGACTTCCTCCTCGAAATTTATAAACGAACACTCATTCTTCGTTGTAAAAATATTCGAATTTTTCATAACTCTCCGTCAAAATGCATTCCATCAGACAACAAGATCGCGAGCTATGCTGCTGGGCGTATGTTTCTTTTGCGAAAACATCATCTCCCCATCTGGTTTCGTTGCGCAAATGCTTTATATCCTCTACTGATGTTACCTATTGATTTAATTAGATTTGGATACAAAATGGTACATTATCGCTGGCACATGTTTATAGAAAGATGTAAAAATTTTTAATTTTATACTATATAGCTTTATAACATATCTACTTTAGTAAATAAAATTATCAAAATAGTACGGACACATTAATGAAGATATTTCTCACAGGTGTTACCGGGCAAGTTGGATTTGAACTGCAGCGTAGTCTTTCCCTGTGGGGTAAAGTCTTGGCACCGACACGCCATGAGCTCGATCTCTCCGACATGTCCGCAGTGAGCCACTGGTTGGAGATTCATGCCCCGGAATGCATCATCAATGCTGCTGCCTATACAGCAGTGGACAAGGCAGAAACGGACTTGCAGACAGCCCTGTGCATCAATCAGGATTTGCCGTGTGTACTGGCACAGTATGCAGCAAGACATGCCATCCGGCTCTTCCACTATTCCACCGACTATGTTTATGACGGCAGCGGCCAAGATTTTCGCAGTGAAGAGGCACCTACCGGGCCTCTTAATGCCTACGGCCGGAGCAAGCTGGCTGGAGACCAAGCAATCATGGACAGCGGAGCATCCTACATCATTTTCAGGACCTCTTGGATCTACGCCGCCCGCGGAAACAATTTTTTGAAGACTATGCTTCGTCTAGCCGAGCAGCGTGACCATTTATCCATTGTGGCAGACCAGATCGGTGCTCCCACCTCTGCCCGCCTTCTAGCTGATGTCACTAACATCGCTCTGGCGCGGCGGGACGTCCCCTCCGGTGTCTACCATGCAGTCTGTCGTGGCGAGACGAGCTGGCACGGTTTCGCCTGCCAGATCTTTGAGACGGCTCGCCGTATGGGGTATGAGCTGCGCCTTCAGAATGACGCTGTACAGGCCATCACGACTGAGGCCTATGGTGCCCCTGCTCCGCGACCTCTAAACTCACGCCTCTCTGTGGAAAAACTGGAAAAAACGTTAGGGATTCGCCTACCTCACTGGCAAGACGCACTCTCCCTGACCATGGCAGAGCTTGCCTTCTCTCCTCTTCAATAATAATCGGCACATCGCTGTGCTTTTAAGTGCCCTATGAACAAGACTATCCTCATCACCGGCGGCGCCGGTTTTATTGGTTCCTGTTATGTCCTGCAGGCCCGGCAGCGGGGTGAACGCGTCGTCAACCTAGACAAGTTGACCTATGCCGGAAATCCGGAGAATCTGGCAGAACTGGCACAGGACAAGGACTACATTTTCGTGCAAGGCGATATTGGCAATGCCGAACTGGTGCATTGGCTGCTGCAAACGTATCGCCCCGATGCCGTGCTGAATTTTGCCGCTGAAAGCCATGTCGATCGCTCCATCGTGGATCCTGAAGCCTTTGTACGGACGAACGTCTTGGGAACAGCGACCCTGCTGCGGATTGTCTCGCAATGGTGGAAAGAGCTGGCGATGGATAAAAAACAGACTTTTCGCTTCCTACATGTCTCAACAGACGAAGTCTTCGGTACGCTCAGGGAAGGGGATCCCGCCTTTTCTGAAACGACGCCGTACAGCCCCAACAGCCCCTATTCGGCATCCAAAGCTGCCAGCGACCATCTGGTGCGTGCATTCCACGAGACCTACAGTCTACCGGTACTGTTGACCAACTGCTCTAACAATTACGGCCCGCGCCAGTTTCCGGAGAAATTGATACCTCTCATGATACTCAATGCGCTGGAAGGAAAGAAACTGCCTGTCTATGGCACAGGGAACAATATCCGCGACTGGTTGCATGTAGAAGACCACTGCGAGGCCATTGCCCGCGTCTTGGAGGCTGGCCGCATCGGCGAAAGCTATAATATCGGTGGCCGCTCGGAAAAGACCAATCTAGATGTGGTTCGCAGCCTTTGCGCCATACTGGACGAGCAGGTCCCCAGACCTCACGAGAGCTACGCCAAACTGATCACTTTTGTGGCGGACAGACCAGGCCATGACTTCCGTTATGCCATTGACTGCAGCAAGATTGAAAAGGAACTAGGCTGGGCCCCGAGACATGATTTCACTTCTGGCCTGCACGAGACGGTGCGCTGGTATCTAGAACATGGCCAGTGGGTCGATAACGTACGTAGTGGTGCCTATCAAGACTGGATCACGCGCAATTACGCAGGGCGATAGACAGTCTTTTTTCAGTTATCCATCAGGAGAGCATATATGGCCTCATGGAAAGGTATCCTGCTGGCAGGCGGATCTGGCACCCGTCTGTATCCGCTGACCCTTAGCGTCAGCAAGCAGCTCATGCCCATTTATGACAAGCCCATGATCTATTATCCCCTGGCTACCTTGATGATGGCCGGTATCCGGGATATTTGCCTCATCTCCACACCGGAGCACCTTTCTCTGTACGAAGCCCTACTCCATGATGGGCAACAGTGGGGCTGCTCTATAACTTATGTGATCCAGCCCCGACCGGAAGGACTGGCGCAAGCTTTCCTATTGACTGAGGAGCATATCCGCAGCTGTAATACCTGCTTGGTACTTGGGGACAATGTTTTTTTCGGCCACGGTCTGCCAGCACTGACCCATGCAGCCATGGCCCGCGAACAGGGGGCGACCATTTTCGGTTACCATGTCAGCGATCCGCAGCGCTACGGTGTTGTCGAATTCGACAAGGATCGCCGTGTGGTCAGCATCGAGGAAAAGCCGAAACATCCCCGTTCCAACTTTGCCGTGACCGGCCTGTATTTTTACGATGCTTCCGTGCTGGACATCGCCAAACAGATACGGCCTTCCGCACGCGGTGAGCTGGAAATCACGGATATCAACAATGCCTATCTGCACCGGGGGGATCTACACGTGGAACTAATGGGACGTGGTATCGCGTGGCTGGATACCGGGACCCATGATTCCCTCATGGATGCCGGTGCCTTCGTGCAGGCCGTGGAACAGCGTCAGGGTCTGAAGATCGCCTGTCTGGAAGAGATTGCTTGGCGCAATGGCTGGATTTCGGCTGACGATGTACGTGCTCTAGCCAAGCCACTAGCTAAAACAGCGTACGGTCAATACCTTCGAGAACTTGTCGACACGGGGATAGGACAATGGAAGTAGTGCAGACTCACATTGAAGGTGTGCTGCTCATCAAGCCCAAAATCTGGGGCGACGCACGTGGTTATTTTGTGGAGACTTGGCAACAAGAACGCTATGCCGAGGTCGGCATCGATCTGCCCTTCGTACAGGACAACCATTCCCGCTCCTCCTATGGTGTACTGCGTGGTCTGCACTTCCAAAAGACCCGACCGCAGGGCAAGCTGGTCTCTGTCTCTTTAGGCAGCGTCTTTGACGTGGCAGTGGATATCCGCCGCGATTCGCCCACGTTCGGGCAGTGGTACGGCGTGGAACTGACCCAGGAAAGCCAGTGGCAGCTTTGGATCGCTCCCGGTCTCGCCCACGGCTTTGTGGTTACCAGTGAGATCGCCCACTTCCATTACAAATGTACGGACTATTACTGTCCCAGAGATGAAGGCTCCTACCGCTGGAATGATCCACTATTCAATATAGCATGGCCTATTAATAACCCAATTCTATCTGCTAAAGATGTCAATGCTCCTTTTTGCAACTTAAATAAATAAGATTTTATATAGTTTCTGATAATTAAAGTATGAAAAAAGCCACCCGTTACCGGGTGGCTTTTTTCATACTTCTGCCGACAGCAGAGTTAACATAAAAAATCTTCCAACTCCCCCTGCGGGCCCTTCTCCCCTCTGCATTTCCCCGCCGCCGTCACCGTTTTGTAACAAAACCTGCCTACACAGAATATGCCTCATTCTCAGACTATTCCGCAGGAGACGGGACGTGGAAAGCATCTTTCTACTCATACTGGTATTTCTGGCCATCCTGGCCGCAGTGGACCTTTTCGTGGGCGTCAGCAATGACGCCGTCAACTTCCTCAACTCGGCCATAGGCTCGCGCATCGCCAGCTTCAAGGTCATCATGGTGGTGGCCAGCATCGGTGTGCTGCTGGGCTCCACCTTTTCCAGCGGCATGATGGAGATCGCCCGCAGCGGGGTCTTCAATCCCGAGATGTTCACCTTCAACGAGATCATCATCATTTTCTTCGCCGTGATGATCACCGACGTCCTGTTGCTGGACGCCTTCAACTCCATGGGGCTGCCCACCTCCACCACCGTGTCCATCGTCTTCGAGCTGCTGGGCGGTGCCGTGGCCGCGGCCCTCATCAAGATCTCCACCTCGGACATCCTGCTCTCCCAGCTGGGGGACTTCATCAACAGCCAGAAGGCCCTGGCCATCGTGTCCGGCATCCTCATCTCCGTGGTGGTGGCCTTCGTGGCCGGTGTGGTGGTGCAGTACATCACCCGCCTGATCTTCACCTTCCACTATGAGCGCATGTACCGCCGCATCGGCGGCATCTTCGGCGGCCTGTCCCTGACGGCCATCTTCTACTTCCTGATCATGAAAGGCGCCAAGGGCGCGTCCTTCATGAAGCCGGAATACCTGGCCTGGATCAATGCCCACACCCTGCCCATCCTGCTGGTGCTGTTCGCGGGCCTGAGCGTGGTGCTGCACCTGCTCATGGTGCGCCGCGGCGTCAACATCTTCAAGATCGTCATCCTGGCCGGCACCTTTGCCCTGGCCTTCGCCTTTGCCGGCAACGACCTGGTCAACTTCGTGGGCGTGCCCCTGGCCGCCTGGGAAAGCTGGCAGCAGTTCACCGCCAGCGGCATGGCCGCCGACGCATTCACCATGGAAGGCCTGCGCAAGGCCGTGCAGACGCCTACCTTCTACCTGCTGCTCTCCGGTCTGATCATGGTGCTGACCCTGTGGTTCTCCAAAAAGGCCCACCGCGTGGTGCAGACCTCCATCAACCTGAGCAGCAGCACCCGCGGCGATCAGGAACAGTTCGGCTCCTCCCTGCCCGGCCGCCTCATCGTGCGCGCGGGCCTGAGCGCCAACAAGACCCTGCACCAGATCCTGCCCAATTCGCTCTTCACCGCCCTTGAGAGCCGCATGCAGCCCGTGGAACAGGTCAAGGGCGCGCCCGTGCTGCCCTTCGACCAGGTGCGTGCCGCCATCAATCTGGTGGTCTCCAGCATCCTCATCGCCTCGGCCACGTCCCTCAAGCTGCCCCTGTCCACCACCTATGTGACCTTCATGGTGGCCATGGGGTCCTCCTTCGCCGACGGCGCCTGGAACCGTGAGAGCGCCGTCTACCGCATCTCCGGCGTGCTGGCCGTCATCAGCGGCTGGTTCCTGACCGCCATGTGCGCCTTCAGCGCCTGCGCCCTGGTCACCTGGGCCCTGTTCGAGGGCGGCAGCGTGGTGGCCGTCCTCTTCATGCTGGTGGCCGTGGTCAGCCTGGTGCGCTCCAACTTCTTCGGCAAAAAGAAGGAAGAGAGCAGCTTCGACATCGTGGCCGACAACACCGACAAGGACAGCATCCGCGCCAATATCGGCGCTTCGGTGGACGAAAGCATCGATACCGCCGTGCGTCTGATGCGCGAAGGCCTCACCGCCTTCCAGGCCGAGGACGAGAAGATCCTGAACCGCTGCAAGAACGAAGCCGTGAACCTTTTCGAAGACATCTCGCGCTCCCGCGGTTCCTACTACCGCATGGCCCTGCGCGGCGGTGGCGACGATCTGGACAACGAGGCGCGGCACATCTACTACCGCATCTTCAACGGCATGAAGGAACTGAGCCATGAGCTGCGCTCGGTGCTGGGCATGTCCGCCAACCACATCGCCAACCGCCACCGCCCCTACAGCGGCGCGCTGGGCGACAATCTGGAGCAGATGCTGGGCATCCTGGAAGACGCCGCCCGCCACTTCCGGGCCTATGCCGCGGGCGAAGGCTCCCGCGCCGAGCTCTCGGCCTATGCCGACCACTGCTCTTCCCGCATCAGCAAGATCCAGATCGAGCTTTTGCAGCGCATCGATACCGAAGGCCTGTCCATGCGCAGCAGTGACCTGTATCTGAACTACCTGCAGTTCGCCCGCGCCTTCATCAACCGTTTCACCATCGTGGCCCTGCTGGAACGCGACCTCAACGACGCCTGCCGCCGCAACGCCGCCCGCAAGGAAGAAGAAACGGCTGCCGCTTCGGCCCAGGCCTAAGACCGGCCACAGACGAAACGAGCATCGACGAAGGGGCTTCTCCCGCATGAGACGAGAGGCCCCTTCCTCCCGATCTTCGCTCTCCCCCTTCTTCAGACAGTACGGCATGCATGCCCGGTTGCAGACATGACCGTGCGCCCTCCCGAGGACAGTCCCGGAAGCCTGTCCGCCATCGGGAATGACGAAGCCCTCCGCATGGAGGGCTTTTTTGCGGCCTGCGGCCTACCGGACATTCTGGAACGCTCCCCGCGTGGAGAAAGGCCGCACGGCTCCGAAACATCCTCCCTTCCTGATGGAGGGCCGGGGCAAACCTTGCTGAAAGTCCGGAACGGCATCCGCCTTCCCTGCCGGAGCATCCCCAAGCCCGAGCATCACGGACCGCTTGTCAGACAAGATGGCCTTCCGCCCCCTCCGGCCAGCGATCACCACGAAACGGGCAGGCTGCCGGGCAGCTTCCGTGCTTCCTCCCGGCGTCGTCCGCGTCCCGGCACCTCCAACACTCCCTTCACTTCCCGTCAGCCCTAAAAGACCGTCATCTGCCCGGATAGCGTCCCGCCCTGCGGCGTGCCATGCCGCCAGCCTTATCAAAGCGTATGCCCGACGGGATCCGCCTCTTCATCGCAGGAAGGCCCTTCCCATACTTTCCGAGCTATTCCAGCGGCCGGAAGCAAGCGCGAGAAAAAAACTCCGTCCCTCTTCACTCCCCGGCATCCCCTCCCTCCTCTCCGGCCGTATGGCATGCCTTATTCCAAACAGCCGCCAGACAGCGACGGGGACTTTCGCCTCGACCTGAAGAAAGTTTTTTCGGGGATGGGGAGAGCACGAGAGGGGAAGGGGCAGTTTT
>ERZ772882.736-NODE-736-length-40690-cov-8.421607_pt1 | contig 40690 bp, 44 predicted proteins | sample MGYA00580576_ERZ772882 | MGnify/ENA primary metagenome ERZ772882 (study PRJEB29015, sample SAMEA2737658) | human gut metagenome | biome: human gut; feature: human-associated habitat; material: faeces | place: China | collected 2012 ... | reverse complement strand
TTCCCATCCCGAACACGGAAGTTAAGCTCGCTTCTGCCCACAATACTTGGCTGGAAACGGCCCGGAAAGATAGGTAGCGCCAACATGAAAGCGACGGTCTAAAGACCGTCGCTTTTCTTTTCCAGAAGAGAGAAAAAAGGAAGCGAAGCCATTTCATGGCTTCGCTTCCCCTGCTTTCATTCGTTGAGGTTATCCGATAAACGCGCCATCCACGGTCAGTACCTGCCCGGTGATGAAGGATGCCTTTTCCGAGACGAGGAACGCTACCGCGTTGGCGATGTCCTGCGGCGTGCCCAGCCGTCCGAGGGGCGTCTGCTCGGCGAGGTCATGCAGCACCTCCGGCCCGAACACCTGCACCATGTCGGTGTCGATCACGCCGGGGGCGACGCAGTTGACGCGGATGCCGCTGGGAGCAAGCTCCATCGCGAGTGAGCGCGTGAGACCGATGAGCGCATGCTTCGTGCAGGAATAGGTCACCTCGCAACTCGCGCCGTGCTGGCCCCAGATGGAGGAAATATTGACGATCACGCCGGCCTTTTCGTGCAGCATATGCGGCAGAACGGCCTGAATGGTGTTGCGCGCGCCGTTGAGATTGACGGCGAAGTAGCGCTCCCACAGCGCGTCGGTCACATCCTGAAAGAGCGCCTGACCAGCGACGCCCGCATTATTGACCAGCACGGAGATCGGACCGAAGGTATCCTCGACCGTCTTGACCATCGCGTTGACCTCGTCACGCTTCGAGACGTCCGCCTGTACGGCGAGCGCGCGGCAGCCCTCACGGGCAAGCTGCGCGGCAAGCTCCTCGGCCTTATCCCGCCGCTCGTAATAGTTGATGCCAACGGCATAGCCCCCACGGGCAAGCTGCGCAGCGACGGCGCGTCCGATGCCGCGCGAGGAGCCGGTGACGAGCGCGACCCTGTTCATTGTGTTCATGCGCGCTCACCTGCCCGTGGAGCCGAAGCCGCCCTCGCCGCGCGCGGTCTCGGGCAGATCGGCGACCTCGTCGAACTCGATGGGCAGATAGGGCAGCAGGACGAGCTGCGCGATGCGTTCGCCCGTGCGGACGGTGCGCGGCTCCTCCGCATCGTTGTGGAGGGCGATAAAGCATTCGCCGCGGTAGTCGCTGTCCACAACGCCGACGCAGTTTGCGGGACGCAGCCCCTCGCGGCTCGCCAGTCCGCTGCGGGCAAACACGCCGCCGAAGGTGCCCTCGGGCAGCGCCACGGCGATGCCGGTCGGCACCATAACGGTGTGGTGCGCGGGGATGGTCACCTCGCCGTCGCCGCTCAGGCAGGCGTAGAGGTCATAACCGGCGGCAAACGCGGAGCCGCTGGTGGGAATGGTCGCGTTGGGGTCTAACTTCTTGATCTTGACTTGAGCCATGGTTTATTGATCCTCCCAGAGTGTGATGCCGCCGCTCGACAGCGTGCGCGGCACGTCGATGATGCGTTGGTTGCTCGAGCCGCGGAAGCGGAGCGAGATGTCGTGCAGCTCCTCCACAAAGCGCCCGTCCACGAGCACGTCAACGAGCGAAAGCAGCTCGTCCGTGACCTCGCAGCGGGGATGGGAGCCGTCGGTGTGCAGCTGCTCCCAGGTGAAACCGGTAAAGGCCCAGACGGTCTTGCCCGGCAGCCTTTCGCGCACGCGGCGCAGGAAGGGCAGCAACCCGCGTTGATTTTCGGGTTCGAACGGTTCGCCGCCGAGAAGCGTGAGACCGTTGATGTAGGCGGGCGCGAGCATTTGCAGCAGAGCCTCCTCCGTTTCGGCGGTAAAGGGCTGACCGTAGTCAAACGCCCAGGTCTGCGGCTGAAAGCAGTTTTTGCAGCGGTTGGTGCAGCCGGAGACGAAAAGCGTCACGCGGACGCCCTCGCCGTTGGCGATGTCGCAGTTTTTGATCTCTCCGTAGTACATCGCGGACCTCCTTCTATCGGATAAAAATGAGCCGGAGCAGCATGGTGAGCGCGTAGAGCAAGGGCTGATGCAGAACGTAAAGGACAAGCGCGTGACGCCCGACGAGGGCGAGGTGAGGCGCTCTGGCTGTGTAAAACCACTGCGGCAGGCGGCCCGCCTTGACATAGCGCCCTGCCCAGGTGCCGAGCAGGAACACGAAGAACCACGGCAGCAGCGGGAAATAGTCCGCCGAGGCGAAGTCGGGCGTGGTGAAGCCGAAGAGCCACAGCTGCGGCGTCTGCGTGGTCACGCCGTCCGCGCAGGGCGCGGTGAGGAAGATGAGCGCGAGACAGAGGACCGGCAGCACCCAGGCGGGCAGCGCTTCCCAGAGCTTTCGCGTCAGGCCGAAGAGCAGCATATAGCTTGCAAGCAGATGCAGCACGCCGAACACGATGGTCATATCCATAAAATAGGTCACGAGCGTGATGCCGAGGGCGAGCGCCATCGCCTTCGCGCCGCGCTTGAGGTTGCTGCGCGAAAAATCCGAGCTGATGCCGGAGAGAAAGATGAACAATCCCGCGAAAAAGTAGTGCAGCACATCGAACACCGGGTTGGTGAACAGCCACCACGGCGCGCCGAGAAACGCGCACAGGTCATAGAGAAAGTGATGGAGCACCATCAGGCACACGGCAAGGCCGCGCAGAGCGTCCATCAGCTCGATGCGGGCGGGCCGTTCCGTGCCGCTCATGCGGTGAGCTGCGCGAGCGCGCCGGTCACTTTGTCATATTCGCGCTGCACGGCCTCGAAGAGCGCGGGCGCGGAGGCGGGCAGCGTATCGCTGCCGCGCAGCGCCTCGGTCATCTCGGAGCAGACGCCCGCGAGCGCGGTCAAGCCCAGATTGAGCGCGACGCCCTTGAGCGTGTGGGCCGCGCGAAACGCGGTTTTCGCGTCCGCGGCGTCCACCGAGCGGACAAGCAGCTCCATGCTCCCGTCCTGCGGGAGCATGGTCAGAAAGCGCAGAATGAGCGCGTCGCTCGGGAAGCGCTCAGACATGTCGTCATAGCTGCCGCCGACGAGCGTGTAAAATTCGCGGATGGTCATTGGAGGTCCTCCTTGTAGAGCACAGTACGGTTTTTGGCAGCCTTGGCATGGTAGAGTGCCTGGTCCGCCTTTTGAACGGTGTCGGCGAGCGGACCGACGGCGTGTGCACCGCCGATGCTCACGGTGATGCGCAGGCCGGGGTATTCCGGAAATTCAAGGCTTTCCACTGCGGCGCGGATGCTTTCCAGCTTCTTTTTCAGCGCGTTCCGCGGCATATCGTGGAAGAGCAGGAGGAACTCGTCGCCGCCGTAGCGGACCAGCTCGTCGCCGGTGCGGATCGCGGAGCGGATGGCCTGTGCCGCGCGGGAAAGCGCGGCGTCGCCGGCGAGATGGCCATAGGTGTCGTTGATGTGCTTGAAATGGTCCAGGTCAAGCATGGCGAGCGTGAACTCACCGTCCAGATCGCGCAGGCGGTCGTCGAAGTAACGGTGGTTGTAAACATGGGTGGCCGAGTCGATGTAGACCTGCCGGTTGCGCAGAAGCAGCTGATTGAGCACGCTCGCGTCCTCGTCGCCGCGCAGGTCTTCCATGCGGATGGGGCTGACCAGCTCGAGTGCGTAGGGCGTTCCGTCCACCTCAACGCATGCGGCGTGGACGTAGAACACCTTGTCGCCCACGGCCTCGACCTTTGTCTGGGCACGGCGGGTGCGGATGACCTCCTGCGAGATGCAGTGCTCACAGCGCTGCGTCTTGTTCCAGATGGCATAGCAGTGCTCGCTTTTTTTCACGACCGCACCGTCCGCGGTATCGGTGAGCTGCATACAGATCTCCGGGTCCACAAGGCGGACGGTGTCGAACATACTGCGGCAGCTCTCCAGCACGCCGATGACTTGTTTGCCCGTGATGCGCAGCACATGGTCCGCGCCCACTGTGACCGGCAGGAGCGCCGGATGAAGCACAGGGGCGGCAAAGGCCTGCCGGTAATCCTCCAGCCGGCGGCAGCGCTCGCCAATGTCCAGCACCCGACCGAAAAGGCTGCTGAAGCGGCCCGGCTCGTCCGAGGCCCAGGTGATCTGTATGGCAATCTGGCAGAGACTGGGATGGCCGTCGAGCGTCAGCTCAGTCTCAAACTCCAAATAGGTCTCGTCGGAGGCGGCGCAGAGCAGGCGGTCCCGCATGGCTTGGATCGTGTCTGCGCTCACGACCGAGAAGAGCTGCGTACAGCTGAGCGGGCCGACGATGACGCGCGGCAGACCGGTGCGGCGGGCCGCGCCGGCAGAGAGAGCGACCGCGTCCGGATGGCGGGTAAATTCAAACCAGAGCTCCTCCGTCAGGTCGCTGAAAAAGCGCCGCTTGGACAGCTCCTGCTCCACCTGCTTCGTCATGCGCGCAGAGGAGAGCTCCTGCCGACTGCCGTCCGGCTTCCAGATGAGCTCCTTCGCCCAACGGTACGCAGGCGGCTCCACGGCGGCCTCGGTCCCTGCGCTGTGCTTGAGGGTGTCGGCAATGTCATTCAGGCATTCCAGCAGCAGCGGGTTGAAGCTGCCGCATTCGCCGCCGCGGATCATTTCGAGCGCTTTCTCGTGGGAAAACGCCTCCTTGTAGCAGCGCTTGCTCGTCAGCGCGTCGTAAGCGTCGGCAAGAGAGACGACCTGCGCGGCGATGGGGATATCCTCGCCCTTGAGGCCGTCGGGATAGCCCTCGCCGTTCCAGCGCTCGTGGTGCCAGCGGCAGATCTCAAGGGCGTATTTGATGATCGTTTCATTCTGATAGATCGGCAGGTCGGAAATGATCTTCGCGCCCAGCCGCGTGTGCTGCTTGACGATGTCGAACTCACCCGGCGTGAGCACGGCGGGCTTGATCAGGATGTCCTCGGGGATGAGGAGCTTGCCGATATCGTGCAGGCTCGAGGCGATGCAGACGGTCTCGATATCCTCCGGCCCGATGGGGCAGCGGTCCGTCCGTTCCAGCAGGCGGTGCAGCAGCAGTCCCGTGATGCGGCTGACATTTGTCATGTGCGTGCCTCTCTCGCCGCTGCGGTACTCCACCGCGTAGCCGAGAATGGCGGCAAGAATGTCGGTGTTCCGCTCGCGGCGGTAGAAGCGGTCGGCGATGAGTCCCGTCAGCTTCCGCGTCTTGGTGTGGAGCAGGATGGCGTTGATGACGCGGCGGCGGATCATATTGGGCACGAAGGGACGGCTGACATAGTCCGCCGCGCCGAGCTGAAAGGCGCGGTCGATGTAGCTGCCGCCCGTTTCCACGGAGATCATGATGGTGGGGATCTCGTCGATCCACCCGCGGCGGTTCATTTCCTCCAACACCTCGAAGCCGTCCGCCTCGGGCATCACAACATCCAGCAGCAGCGCGGCGATATTGCCCTCGTGCGCCGCGAGCGTGGCGATGGCCTCCTTGCCGTCGGCGGCCTCGAGAATATCGAAGTTCTTCTCCAACACGCTCACAAGGATCGCGCGGTTCAGCTCGGAATCGTCCGCGATCAGCAGCTTTCTCTCATCCATGAAAAGACATCTCCTTCCGGCCGCACAGCGAAGGGACAGCCGGCTCGGCCGGCACGGCGGCGCAGACCGCGCAGCGGGGTCCTGAACATTTATTTGGTCTCGCAGCCTGCCGCGCGGATGGCGCCGAGCGCCAGCTCCAGCGTGGGGTCAACGTTGGGATAGTCGAGATGGTAAAGCTCGAACGCGGGCGGCAGCTCCGTGCAGCCGAGGATCAGAACCTCGGCGCCGCGCGCGAGCAGATGCTCACAGGCCGCGTGGAACGCGGCGACGTCATGCGTCAGGTCGCCTGCCTTGACGCCGTTGTAGATGACGTCCATCACCGCGGCCTGATCGGCGGCGCTGTCCGGCGTGAGAAGCTCCACGCCGCTTTGCTCAAAGGTGCGCTGATAGATGCCGGTCTGCACCGTGCCGTCGGTCGCGAGCAGGCCCGCGCACTTCACGCCGCGCGCCTTCAGCGCGTCGCGCGTGAGCGCGATCATGTGCAGCACGGGAATGGTCACGGCCTCGCAGACCTGCTCATAGTAGTTGTGTGCGGTGTTGCAGGGCATGATGAGAAAATCCGCGCCGATGCTCTCGAGCCGCTTCGCGCTCTTGATCATCTCCGGCACGGGGTCCTCGCCGCCGTGAAGCAGCGCCGCCGTGCGGTCGGCAATGTCCGTGTTCGAGTCGATGCACACGCGCGGATGCGCCTGGTCGCACGCGGCGACGGTGTGCAGCGTAATCTTCTGAAAGAGGTCGGCGGTCGCCAGAGGCCCCATGCCGCCGAGGATGCCGATGACTTTTTTGCTCATGGTACAGTCCTCCGGAAAGCGGTTTTACTTGTCCAGCAGCTTCTGCTCATGGTTCGGCAGCGCCGCGAGCTCGTGGTCGCGGCGAATGATGAGCTTGAGTGCCTCGACCGCGACCTTGACGGAGGAGCTGGTGTCCTCGCTCATGTCCTGATCGAGACCGGCCTTCTCGCGCTCCTGATTCCAGACCACATGGAAGCACGAGCCGCAGCGGCAGCCAAGCGCGTCGGCCACGACGAAGAGCGCGGCAGACTCCATCTCGCTGGCCTTGACGCCGAGACGCTTCCAGCTCTCCCACTTCTGCAGAAGCTCATAGTAGACGGGGCTCTTCTCGGGGCTGTGCTGCCCGTAGAAGCTGTCCTTGCACTGCACGACACCGGTGTGCGTGCGGTAGCCGAGGTTCTCCGACGCCTGACGCAGCGCGAGCGTCACGTCGAAGTTTGCCACGGCGGGGTACTCAATGGGCGCGTACTCCAGCGAGGTGTGCTCGTAGCGGATCGCGCCGGTGGCGACGACCACGTCGCCGGACTTCACGTTGATGTCGATGCCGCCGCAGGTGCCGGTGCGGATGAAGGTATCCGCGCCGAGCTGATGCAGCTCCTCCATCGCGATGGACGCGCTGGGGCCGCCGATGCCGGTGGAGCAGACCGAGACCTTCTCGCCGAGCAGCGTGCCGGTGTAGGTGGTGTACTCGCGGTTCTGCGCGACCTTGACGGGATTATCGAACAGCGCGGCGATGGACGGGCAGCGGCCCGGGTCACCGGGCAGGATCACATAGCGGCCCACCTCGCCCTGTGCGCAGTGGATATGATATTGACGTTCAAGCTCATGCATAAAAAACACCTCACGAAATGAATTGGAAAAACAGTGATATGATTATAGCAAATCCCCCGCGGCAATGCAAGCGGAGGAAAAAAGAAAGAGGGACGCCCGCGCGTCCCTCCTCTGTGTTCGGTTTTTACAGCATCTTTACCGTGTACCACACGGCCAGCACGAACAGCAGCACCGCCGCGCCCCAGATCACATAGTACGCGAGGCCCGCGAACAGCGACACCGCGATGGCGGCGATGCTCAGCACCAGCACCGCGCAGGTGAGCGCGTAATTGGTCTTGGCGGGGAAAATGACGGTCTCCTTGTAGGAACCCTCATGCTTCTGCAGCATCACGGTCAGCACGAGCAGAGCGGCAACGAGCACCATAGCGGCCCAGCAGAAGGCGGTCACCAGAGCGGGCATGGAGGAGCTGCCGTGATTGAGCAGAACAGCGGAGGCGATCGCCAGCGTCAGGGCGATGGCCTGCACGGCGAACTCGTGCTGATAGAGCAGGAACACGACCGCCAGCAGCATCAGCACGGGCACGAGAATGCACATGACCGTCGTTCCCATCGGGTAGACCCTGCGCATCAGGAGAGAGGACACGCCAAAGAACAGGCCGAGACCCAGCAGCCACTTGCCGGCCGCGGCAAAGCGCGTCCATTTCCGGCGCATGACCGTGAGCACAACGCCTGCGCCGAACGCGGCCGCGCCGACAATGGCCATGACCTCAAGATAACCTGCGATCGCAACGACCTGATCGACGGAGCCCTTGACAAAGTATTGGTTGATGAGCAGAAGGTAAAACTCTGCAATGAAACCGGCGGTGAAGAGCGTCAGGGCGCTGTTCAGGTTGCGGTTATTCTTGGCGATGCGCGCCTCACGCCTGGGATCGTTCTTTTTTGCTGCCATCTATCATGACCTCCGAAAGGCTTCTTTCGTTCTTGCGGGACTGCACAGACCCGCAGATTGATATAATAACAGAAGTGTTCGCTTTTTGCAAGGTAAATTTTCTGTGCGGCGGAAAAACGGGAAAAAAGTGCCGCGATTTATCGGCTTTGTTGCAAAAGCTACGGCAATTCCACCACATTTAGTCTATACTTGTTTTCAGCTACCACAAGATATTGTGAGAAAATTTCAAAAACCTCTTGCATTGTGCGCGAGAGTATGCCATAATTTGAAATGCAGACGGTTAACTGCCACAAGATATTGTGTTGTAGGATAGATTTTATCGGATATTTTAGAGTAAGGGAGAGCTGCCAGCCATGAAGGTCATCAAAAGAAACGGCGCGGAGGTCGAGTTCGACATCGTCAAGATCATCGCCGCCGTCACCAAGGCAAACGCCGCCACAGAGGAGGACGCGCGCATGACGCCGGTCCAGATCCAGCGCATCGCCGAAAGCGTGGAGCTGGCCTGTCAGGGTCTGGGCCGCGCGCCCACGGTCGAAGAGATCCAGGACTTCGTCGAGCATCAGATCATGGCGCACGGCGCGTTTGAGGTCGCCAAGCGCTACATCACCTACCGCTACACCCGCTCGCTCGTGCGCAAGAGCAACACGACGGACGACAAGATCCTCACCCTCATCGAGTGCAACAACGAGGAAGCCAAGCAGGAAAACAGCAACAAGAACCCCGTCGTCAACTCCACGCAGCGCGACTACATGGCGGGCGAGGTCAGCCGCGACCTGACCAACCGCATCCTCCTGCCCGAGGACATCGTCAAGGCGCACGAGGAGGGCATCATCCACTTCCACGACACGGACTATTATGCCCAGCACATGCACAACTGCGACCTTGTGAATCTGGAGGACATGCTGCAAAACGGCACGGTCATCACCGGAACGCTCATCGAGCGTCCGCATTCCTTCGCCACCGCCTGCAACATCGCCACGCAGATCGTCGCGCAGGTGGCGAGCAACCAGTACGGCGGGCAGAGCATCTCGCTCACGCACCTCGCGCCCTTTGTGGACGTTTCGCGTCAGAAGATTCGCAAGCAGGTGCTTGCCGAGATCGAGGAGCTTGGCGTCGCGCAGGATGAGACGAAGATCGCCCGCATCGTGGAAAAGCGCCTGCGCGAGGAGATCCGCCGCGGCGTGCAGACGATCCAGTATCAGGTCGTCACGCTCCTGACTACGAACGGACAGGCCCCCTTCATCACCGTCTTCATGTACCTCAACGAGGCGCGCAGCGAGCAGGAGAAGCGTGACCTTGCCCTCATCATCGAGGAGATGCTGCTCCAGCGCTACGAGGGCGTGAAGAACGAGCAGGGCGTGTGGGTCACGCCCGCCTTCCCCAAGCTCATCTACACGCTTGAGGAGGACAACATCCACGAGGATTCGCCATACTATTATCTCACCAAGCTCGCCGCAAAATGCACGGCGCGCCGCATGGTGCCCGATTACATCAGCGAAAAGAAGATGCTCGAGCTCAAGGGCGACGTGTATCCCTGCATGGGCTGCCGCAGCTTCCTCACGCCCGACCGCTTCACCGACGCGGGCGTGGGCAACATCGCCAACGCCGGCAACTACGAGCCGGGCAAGCACAAGTATTACGGCCGCTTCAATCAGGGCGTCGTGACCATCAACCTGCCCGATGTCGCGCTCTCCTCGGGCGGTAACATCGAAAAATTCTGGGATATTTTTGAAGACCGCCTCGAGCTCTGCCACCGCGCGCTCCGCTGCCGCCACGACCGCCTGCGCGGTACGCTCTCCGACGCCGCGCCCATCCTCTGGCAGTACGGCGCCTGCGCCCGCCTCAAGAAGGGCGAGCCCATCGACCGCCTGCTCTACGACGGCTACTCCACCATCTCCCTTGGCTACGCGGGGCTTTATGAGTGCGTGAAGTATATGACCGGCAAGAGCCATACCGACCCCGCCGCCACGCCGTTCGCCCTGTCCATCATGCAGAAGATGAACGACAAGTGCAAGGAGTGGAAGACTGCCGAGAACATCGACTATTCCCTCTACGGCACGCCGCTCGAGTCCACGACCTACAAGTTTGCCAAGTGCCTGCAAAAGCGCTTCGGCATCATCGAGGGCGTGACCGACAAGGGCTATATCACCAACAGCTACCATGTCCATGTCACCGAGCCGATCGACGCCTTCACCAAGCTCAAGTTCGAGGCGCAGTTCCAGCACCTCTCGCCCGGCGGCGCGATCAGCTATGTCGAGGTCCCCAATATGCAGAACAACCTTGAGGCCGTGCTGCAGGTGATGAAGTTCATTTACGACAACATCATCTACGCCGAGCTGAACACCAAGTCCGACTACTGTCAGGTCTGCGGCTGGGACGGCGAGATCGAGATCGTCGAGGACGGCGGCAAGCTCATTTGGCGCTGCCCGAAGTGCGGCAACACCGATCAGGACAAGATGAACGTTGCCCGCCGTACCTGCGGCTACATCGGCACCCAGTTCTGGAACCAGGGCCGCACGCAGGAGATCAAGGAGCGCGTGCTGCATCTGTAAAGACCGAAGAATAAAAGTGCAGAGCAAAAGCGCAGACCCGAGCGGGTCTGCGCTTTTTGTGCCTTGGTTCATTTTTCCAGCAGCGCACGAAGCTCGCCTGCATCGGCGGCCAGCTCGGTCGCTTTCGCTTCCACGAGCTGTTCCCGGTCGCGGAAGCCCCACGTCACCGAGATGCAGGGGATGCCCGCGTTTCGCGCCGTCTCGATGTCCACCTCGCTGTCGCCGACGTAGACCGCGCGGGACTTGTCCGCGCCGAGCGCCGCGAGCGCGTCGTTCACCATGTCGGGCGCGGGCTTGCGGCGGCGCTGCGCCGTCTCGCCCATGGCGATGTCGGCAAGCGCGCCGAAGTGCTCCGCGACCAGCGGACGCACCGCCTCGTCCGGCTTGTTGGACACCACCGCGAGGCGGAAGCCCTCCGCCTTGAGCGCCGCCATCAGCTCCAAAACGCCCGCGTAGGGCTTCGTCTTAATCTGGCAATGCGCGGCGTAGTAGGGCTTGTAAAGCGCGAGCGCCTTCGCGACGGTCTCCTCGTCCGCGTCTGCGCCGAGGGCGCGGCGCATCTGCATCTCCGCGCCGTTGCCGACGAAGCGCCGCATCTCCGCGAGCGTCCGCTCGGGATAGCCCAGTTCCCGCAGCGTGTGGTTCGCCGCGCCGCAGATGTCCTCGAGCGTGTCGAGCAGCGTCCCGTCAAGGTCAAATAGGACGGTATCAAATCTCCGCATGGTTCGTCAGCCCCTTTCTCCGGCCTGCACCCGCCGCGCGACCTCCTGCGTGAAGCGCGCGGTCGCCGCGCTCGGCGGCACGTCGCGCAGCGTACACATATCGACGGAGCGCGGCGGGATCTCAAAGTCTGTTTTCAGCTGGCGGATCGCGCCGCTTTCCAGCTCCGCGGTCACGAACTCCCGTGTCACGCCCGCCACGCCGAAGCCGATGCGGGCGAGGTCCACGAGCAGGCTCCTTGCGCCCAGCTCGATCTCCGGCGAAAGGGAGACGCCGTGCGCGAGGAAGTATTTCTCCAGATACACGCGCGAGCTGGCCTTGCGCTCGAGCAGAATGAGCGGCAGCGCCGCAAGCTCCTGCATCGAATAGGCGCGCTCAAAGTCGCAGGGATAGTCCGCCGCGGCGACGAAGCACGAGTGCGTCGCAAAGCACGGCACGCAGCTCAGCCCCTCGTCCTCGCTCGGCGACGAGGCGAACGCCACGTCCACCTTGCCCGAGCGCAGCAGGCCGAGCACCTTGTGGCTGCGGCCGCTGATGATCTGAATATGGATGTTCGGGTACTTCTTGTGGAACGAGTCGAGGTGCGGCAGCAGAAATTGGCTCGTCACCGTGTCGCTCGCGCCGATGACGAGCTTGCCCATCTGCAGGGCGCGCGTCTGCGCGAGCTTTTCCTCGCCCGTTTCCAAAAGGCCCATCGCGCTGCGGACGTGCTCGAAGAGCATTTGCCCGTCGTCCGTGAGCGTCACGCCGCGCGGGGAGCGGATGAACAGCCGCGTCTGTAAGGCGCCCTCGAGCTGCTTGACGCTCTGGCTCACTGCGGACTGCGAAATGTAAAGGTTCTGCGCCGCGGCGGAAATATTACCCGTCTCCGCCACCTCGCGGAATACGCGGTACAGCTCTAACTTTGCCGTCATAGCCTTGTCCTCCTCAGATCTCGCGCCGTCCCTCGAGCGCGCGCATGAGCGTCGCGTCGTCGGCAAATTCCAGATGTCCGCCCACGGGGATGCCGTAGGCGAGACGGGTGACCTTCACGCCGAAGGGGCGCAGCAGCCGCGCAAGATACATCGCCGTGGCCTCGCCCTCCGTGTCGGGATTGGTCGCCATGATGACCTCGTCGATGCCACCGGCGGCGACGCGCTCGACGAGAGACTTGATCTCCAGATCGTCGGGACCGACGTGGTTCATCGGCGAAATGACGCCGTGGAGCACATGGTAGCGCCCCGTGTACTCGCGCGAGCGCTCAAGGGCCGCCACGTCGCGGGCGTCCGCCACCACGCAGATCACGCGCTCATCGCGCTTGGGCGAGGCGCAGATGGGGCAGAGCCCCCCGTCCGTCAGGTTGCGGCAGATGGGGCAGCACGTCACCTTCTTCTTCGCCTCCACGATGGCGTCGGCGAACTCCTGCGCCTCCGCGTCCGTCAGACTCAGCACATGGAACGCCAGCCGCTGCGCGCTCTTGCCGCCGATGCCCGGCAGCCGCGCGAACTGCTCGACCAGCTTTTCCAGCGCTGCGGGAAAATACTCCATACCTTGTTAACCCTCTCTCAAAGCCTTGATCTTCGCGGGGATGTCCGCCGCCTTGTAGACCGCGCTGCCCGCGACCAGCACGTTCGCGCCCGCATTCACGCAGGCGTCGCGCGTGGCGGTGTCCACGCCGCCGTCCACCTCCAGCTCGCAGTCCGGGTTGACCTCGTCGAGCATCGCGCGCAGCTGTGCGACCTTGGGCATCATGTCCGCCATGAACTTCTGCCCGCCGAAGCCCGGCTCGACCGTCATCACCAGCACGATGTCGCACTCCTTGAGGTACGGCAGCGCCGCCTCGGCGCGGGTGTTGGGCTTGAGCACGATGCCCGCGCGCTTGCCCCTCGCGTGGATCTTCTCCAGCGCGGCGTGGATGTTCTCGGGGAAGTCGGACTCGACGTGGACGGTCACGAGGTCCGCGCCCGCGTCGCAGAACTGCTCAACGTAGCGCAAGGGCTTGGTGATCATCAGATGCACGTCCAGCGGCAGCCCGCTCACGGGCCGGATGGCCTTGACCACTGGGATGCCGATGGAGATATTCGGCACGAACTCGCCGTCCATGATGTCCACATGGACGTAGTCGGCGGTGTCGATCTTCCGAATGTCCCGCTCGAGGTTGGCGAAGTCGGCGGAGAGAATGGACGGTGCGATCTTGATGTTCATGGCGGCAGCCTCCTGTGAAATAACAGATTCAATTTATTGTAGCAAAGGCCGCGCCTAAAATCAATCGCAAAATAAAAATGTAAAAGATACTTGACATTTTGCCGATGAGGTGTTATGCTCATAAATGTAAAGCAAGCTTGACTTTCTAAGAACGGAGCACAGCATGAAAAATATCATTGAACAAAAGCGGAAGGAGCGGGGCATGACGCAGCAGCAGCTTGCCGCGGCGCTCGGCGTCTCGCGCCAGACCATCATCTCATTGGAAAACGGGAAGTATAATCCGTCCATCCTGCTCGCCCACGCCATCGCAAGGCTGTTCGGCACGCAGATCGAGGACATCTTTCTTTTTGAGGAGGAAGAAGCATGAAATTGAAGGAACAGAAAAAATTCGGCATTTTGTGGCTCAGCATCGGCGCGGCGCTCTTTCTTGCGGGGCTGCTGCTGGGGGAGACGGAATACGGCAGCTACATCAGCGGCTTCGGCGGCGGACTGACGGCTGTCGGCCTTGTTCGGCTGCTGCGGGTGCGCCGCCTGAGCCGCGACCCGGAGAAGGCGGCGGACTACGATGCCTCGCTCACGGACGAGCGCACGGTCTACATTTCAAACAAGGCGCGCAGCATGACATTTTTCATCTGTGTCTTTGTTCAGGTCGCCGCGTCGATGCTGGCGATCCTGGTGTTCGATCAGGTGCTCGTGGGGCAGGTGCTCTGCGGCCTGACCTGCTTGCAGGGGCTGCTCTACACCGTATTCTACTGGCATTATGACAAGGTCTATTGAGAAAGAGAAAGAAAGCATGCACGCATTGGAGGTAACGGGGCTTTCCAAGTCCTTTGGGGACTTCCGGCTGCAAAACGTCAGCTCCCCGGGCGAGCGGTCCGCGGGCTGAAATCTTAAAAAAGTGTTAAACGGAAACGCGGCGCTTGTCAACGCCGCGTTTTTATGCTATCCTAACGTGTGGTCAAGGTGGAAAGGGCCTTCCCTTTCTGCCCCGGCCGCCGCGTTTCTCCCGAGAAAGATACAAAAGGAGACCCTGCGCATGAAGCTCGATCATCGCCGCACGATCCTCGTCGGCCTCGCCTTTTTGTCCATCTGCTCGTTCTGGCAGATGTACGACAGCGTCATCCCCAAGATCCTGACCGAAACGTTCCGTCTGAATGAGACGCTCTCCGGCGCGATCATGGCGCTGGACAACATTCTGGCGCTTTTCCTGCTGCCGCTGTTCGGCGCGCTCTCCGACCGCACGAGCACCAAAATCGGCCGCCGGATGCCCTTCATCCTCCTCGGCACGGCCTGCGCCGCCGTGCTGATGAACCTGCTGCCGGTGCTGGATAACCGCTACGCCGCAGCTCCCTCGACCGGGAAGCTCGTCGGCTTCGCCGCCGTGCTGGGCCTGCTGCTCGTGGCGATGGGCACCTACCGCTCGCCCGCCGTCGCCCTCATGCCGGACGTGACGCCCAACCCCCTGCGCTCACGCGCGAACGCCATCATCAACCTCATGGGCGCCATCGGCGGCATCATCTATCTGGCTGTCGCGGCGGTGATGTACCCGAACGCCAAGATCGCGGGCCTCGCCCACGTCAACTATCAGCCGCTTTTCCTCGTCGTTTCCGCCGTCATGCTCGTGAGCGTCGCGGTGCTGTTCCTGACGGTGAAGGAGCCGAAGCTCGCCGCGGAGACGCGCGCGCTCGAGGCGCAGCATCCCGAGTGGGACCTCACCGAGGACGACGGCAGCGGCAATGAGGTGCTGCCCAAGCCCGTCAAGCGAAGCCTTGGCTTCCTGCTCGTGTCCATCGCGCTGTGGTACATCGGCTACAACGGTGTGACGACCTGGTGGTCCACCTACGTCGGCGCGGTCATGGGACAGGGGCTCGGCGGCGCGTCCACCTGCCTGCTCATTGCCACCGCCGGCGCGGTCGTCAGCTACATTCCCATCGGTCAGCTCGCCTCGCGCATCGGCCGCAAAAAGACCATCCTCTTCGGCTGCGCCCTGCTCGCCGCGATGTTCCTGACCTTCTATTTCCTCACCACGCTCTACTCGACCATTCATCCCGTCATGTTCGTCTGCTTTGCCCTCGTGGGCTTTGCGTGGGCGGCCATCAACGTCAACTCGCTCCCGATGGTGCTGGAGATGTGCCGCGGCAGCGACATCGGCAAATTCACCGGCTATTACTACACCTTCTCCATGGCGGCGCAGGTCGTCACGCCGGTGCTCGCCGGCACGCTGATGCGTCATATCAGCTACCGCGTGCTCTTCCCCTACGCGGCGCTCTTCGTCGGCGCGTCCTTTGTCACGATGTGCTTCGTGCGCCACGGCGATTCCAGAGCCGAGGCCAAGAGCGGCCTGGCTGCCTTTGAGGATATGGACGACTGAATTCGGCAATTTCCGATAACAAGAAGTGATATTTCGTGCAGACTCTACAATTAGTTATCCTTTTCACACTGTTTCTGCTCACCGTCTGGCTCTTTTTTCTCAACAGCCGTGCCAACCATCCGAGCTGGGCGGCGCTGGAGCATCGGCGCTATGCCCACCGCGGGCTGCATTGCAGCGCCGACAGCGTACCGGAAAACTCCCTTGCGGCCTTTCGCCGCGCCATCCGGCACGGATACGGCGCGGAGCTGGACGTGCATCTGCTGCGCGACGGCACGCTCGCCGTTTTTCACGACAGCGACCTAAAGCGCATGACCGGCGTGACCGGCGTGCTTGAGGACCGCACGGCGCAGGACCTTGCCGCGCTCCATCTTGCCGGTACGCCGGAAACGATCCCACAGCTGTGTGAGGTCCTTTCCCTTTACGAGGGCACGGGCTTGCCGCTCGTCGTGGAGCTCAAGAGCTATCGCGGCAACCACCGCGCGCTTGCCGAGCGCACGGCGAAGGAGCTGGGCAAATATCAGATCCCCTATTGTATGGAGAGCTTTGACCCGCGCTGCCTGATGTGGCTGCGCGCCTTCCGGCCCGAGATCATCCGCGGCCAGCTCTCCGAAAATTTCCGCAAGGACGCGCGGGGCTGGGAGCATTTCGTGGGCTTCCTGCTCTCGAACCTCCTGTTCAACGCCTTCACCGCGCCCGACTTCATCGCTTATAAATTTGAGGACCGCCGGCGCTTCGCGCCGCGCATCTGCCGCGCGTTCTACGGCGCGCATATGTTTTATTGGACCGTCCGCACCTATGAGGACCTGAAGGCCGCCGAGCGCGAGGGCGCGCAGGCGATCTTCGAGGGCTTCGACCCGGACGGGGCAGAGAGAAAATCAGAAAGAAAAGAGGACACTCCATGAGCGAGACTCCGAAGAGACGCCGGGGCGACCGCAGAGACGCGGTGCTCCTGCGCGAGACCGACGCCCTGCACTTTATCATGGGCATCATCTACCCCCACCGCGCCGACAACGAGGCCTACATCGCCGAGCGCATTGATCTGGGGCCCATCAAGGCCTACCTTGCGAAAAAGAACGTCGAGGGCATCGAGTTCAAGTACACCTTCTTCCACGTCATCGTGGCAGCGCTGGTCAAGACCATCACCCTGCGCCCCAAGCTCAACCGCTTCTACGCGAACGAGAATTATTACCAGCGCAACAAGGTCACGGCGGGCTTTATCATCAAGAAGGAATTTTCCGACGGCAGCGAGGAGGCGGTCGCCCTGCTTGACGCTGCGCCGACCGACACCGTGGACACCATTCACGAGGAGATCCGCCGCCGCGTCTACGCCACGCGCCATGAGCAGAAGCTGAACACCACGGACAACAGCATGGATATTCTCAACAAGCTGCCGCGCTTTCTCTCCAAGGCGGCGATCCGCTTCATCCGCTGGCTCGACCGCCACGGCTGGTGTCCAGATTTCCTCATCGGAGCCGACCCGAACTACGCCTCGGTGTTCCTCTCCAACCTCGGCTCCATCCGTCTGCGCAGCGGCTACCACCATCTTACGAACTGGGGCACCTGCTCGTTCTTCTGCGTCATCGGCGAAAAGAAGTGGACGCCGCTTTACGATCAGAAAGGACTCATCGCCATGCGTGAGACGGTCGACCTCGGCTTCACGGTCGACGAGCGCATTGCCGACGGCTATTACTATTCCAAGAGCATCCGGCTCTTCAAGCACCTGCTCGCGCACCCCGAGCTGCTCGAGCTGCCATTTGAACAGGAGGTCGATTATGACTGAGATCACTGCCAGGACCCCGTGGGCGGGTCACACCGGCGACGTGCCGCTGCATCTGGACTACTTTGACGGCTCGATGTTTGAGGCGCTCGAGCTGGTCGCCAAGAAGTACCCCAGGAACATCGCGTTCGACTTCATGGGCAAGCCCACCACCTATCCCCAGATGATCGAGGAGATCAAGAAGTGCGCCCGCTCCCTCAAGACCATCGGCGTGCGCGCGGGCGACAAGGTCACCATCGCCATGCCCAACTGCCCGCAGGCCATCTATATGTTCTACGCCGTCAACCTCGTCGGCGGCATCGCGAACATGATCCATCCCCTCTCGGCGGAGAAGGAGATCGAGTTCTATCTCAACGAGTCTGAGAGCGTCACCGCCATCACGCTCGACCAGTTCTACAACAAGTTCGAGAGCATCCGCCAGAACACAAAGGTCGTCAACATCATCATCGCGAGCGTCAAGGATGAGCTGAGCAAGCCCGTCCGCGCGGGCTATATGCTCACCGAGGGCCGCAAGATCGCCAAGATCCCGAAGGACGCGCCGGTCATTCGCTGGAAGGAATTCATGAACATGGGCAAGGCCTGCTTCTGGAATTACTCCGTCAAGCGCACTGGCGACGACCCCGCCGTCATTCTCTACTCCGGCGGTACGACCGGCACGACCAAGGGCATCGTGCTGACGAACAAGAACTTCAATGCACTCGGCCAGCAGGTCATTGCGGCGAACCCGATGTTCAACCCCGGCGACAAGATGCTCGCCGCTATGCCGCTCTTCCACGGCTTCGGCCTCGGCGTGTGCGTCCACACCATGCTCTCGCAGGGCGGGCGCTGCATCCTCGTGCCGCGCTTCACCGCCAAGAGCTACGCGAAGCTCATCACCAAGTATCACTGCAACTTCATCGCGGGCGTGCCCACGCTCTACGAGGCGCTGCTGCGTCTGCCGAGCATGGAGGGCGCGGACCTCAGCTCGCTCAAGGGCGTGTTCTCCGGCGGCGACAGCCTGTCGATCGAGCTGAAGAAGAAGCTGGATAAATTCCTCTATGCCCACGGCGCGCCTGTGCAGGTGCGCGAGGGCTATGGCACCACCGAGACCGTCACGGCCTGCTGCCTGACGCCGCCGCATATGTTCAAGGAGGGCTCGATCGGCGTGCCCTTCCCCGACACCTACATCAAGATCGTTGAGCCGGGCACCGATCAGGAGGTCCCCTACGGCACCGAGGGCGAGATCCTGCTCGCCGGCCCCACCGTGATGAAGGAATACATGAAGCATCCCGACGAGACCGCGCAGACCCTGCGCCGTCACGCCGACGGCCTCACTTGGGTCTACACCGGTGACCTCGGCACGATGGACTCGGAGGGCTTCGTCTACTTCCGCGGCCGCGCCAAGCGCATGATCGTCTCGTCCGGCTACAACGTCTATCCCGGTCAGATCGAGAACATCCTCGACGCGAACGAGATGGTGCAGATGAGCTGCGTTATCGGCATCCCCGACGCCTACCGGATGCAGAAGGTCAAGGCCTTCGTCAAGCTCGCCGCCGGCATCCCTGCGAACGACGCGACCCGTCAGGCGCTGATGAGCTACTGCTCCAAGCACATCGCGAAGTACGCCATGCCCTGCGACATCGAGTTCCGCGACGAGCTGCCCAAGACGCTCGTCGGCAAGGTCGCCTACCGCGTTTTGGAGGAAGAGGAGCAGGCCAAGCACGCCGCCGAGGCGCCCGCCGCGCCCGCCGAGGAGGAAAAGAAGTAAGGCAAAAAGCGAGCCGCTCACAGAGCGGCTCGCTTCCTTTTTGGTATGGAGCGATCCGGCGGCGCAGCGGTCAGAGGTCGTCCTCCCCGGTGTCGCGGTCGAAGCCGAGCAGATGGCCGGGCAGACGGCACCACGGCTTGCAAAGCGTATCGTTATAGTGCGCGACCGCCTGCCGGTAGATGCTCTCGCTGCGCGCGAGGATCTGGGCGAGCTCGGGATCGTAGCGCACGCCGGCGGCCTGACGGCGGCAGGCGGAGAGCTGCGCGGCGGCGCTTTCCACCACGCTGCGCCGACTGCGCAGGACGCGCCGCACTTCCCAGAACCAGAGGACGAGAAAGGCGGTGGTGCTCACGGCGGCAATCAGCCAGGCGACCCACGACGGCATCGGCTTCAACTCCTTTTTCTGCAAATCTTATAATTCAAACCAAGCATAGCAATTTTTTCCAAAAATTGGGAAACAAGGGTATGAGATGTATGCTTTTTCGGCGTGAAATGCAGGGAAAGGCGAATTTTGCGAAAAAATGAAAAAAGAAGTGACAGCTGTCCGCCGGTTGTGGTAAGATAGAAAAACAACGATCCCGGGAGGTCAGGATATGAGCTATGCCGATCAGGTTTTTCGCCGGAACTGCGAGGACATTTTGAAAAACGGCGTGTGGGACACGGAGCTTGCCGTGCGTCCGCGCTGGGAGGACGGGACCCCGGCGCACACGGTCAAGGAATTCGGCATCGTCAACCGCTATGACCTGCGGAAGGAATTCCCCATCCTCACGCTGCGCCGCACCTATTGGAAGAGCGCGGTGGACGAGCTTTTGTGGATCTGGCAGAAAAAAAGCAATAACGTCCACGACCTCTCCTCCCACATCTGGGACGCCTGGGCGGACGAGAGCGGCAGCATCGGCAAGGCCTACGGCTATCAGCTCGGCGTGAAGCACCAATATAAAGAAGGAATGTTCGATCAGGTGGATCGCGTGCTCTATGACCTCAAGCATGATCCTGCCTCGCGGCGCATCCTGACGAACCTCTACAATTTTGCCGACCTGCATGAAATGGCGCTCTATCCCTGCGCCTACTCCATGACCTTCAACGTGTCGGGCGATACGCTCAACGCCATTTTGAACCAGCGCAGTCAGGATATGCTGGCGGCGAACAACTGGAACGTGGTGCAGTACGCGGTGCTGGTCCACATGATGGCGCAGGTCAGCGGGCTCAAGGCCGGCGAGCTGGTGCACGTCATTGCGGACGCGCACATCTACGACCGCCATGTGCCCATCGTCGAGCAGATGCTCGCGGAGCCGGAGATGCCCGCGCCGACCTTTTTCATTGACCCGAGCGTGAAGGATTTCTACGCCTTCACGAAGGACAGCTTCCGGCTCGAAGGCTACGAGCCCTGCCCGTTCGAGGCGAAAATTCCCATCGCGGTGTAAAGGAGAACGCTATGACCGCCATCGTCTGTGTGGACAAAAACTGGGCCATCGGAAGGGAGAACCGGCTTCTCTTCCGCATTTCCGCCGACCTCAAGCATTTCCGTGCGCTCACGACGGGAAAGACCGTCGTGATGGGGAAGAATACCCTGCTTTCGCTGCCCGGGGCTAAGCCGCTGCCGGACCGGCGGAACCTCGTGGTGAGCACGACGATGGCGCCGCGTGAGGGCGTGGAGATCGCGCGCAGCATCGAGGAGGCCGCGGCGCTGGCGGGAGAGGACGCCGTGCTCATGGGCGGCGCGCAGCTCTACCGCGCGCTGCTGCCGCGCTGCGAGCGCGTGCTGGTGACGCAGGTGGACGCCGCGGCGGAGGGGGCGGACGCCTTCTTTCCGAACCTCGACGCCGCGCCCGACTGGACAGTGGAGACGGTGGGGGAATGGCAGGAGGAAAACGGTCTGCGCTTCCGCTATGTCGATTACGTCCGAAGAACGTAAGGGAACAGGGGCTTTCCGCAAGAGCGGAAGGCCCTTTTCAAATGCGGAGAAAACGAGTATAATGAAGGAAGATTTTCTGAGAGGAGGCGAGGGCCGTGGCGGAGCTGAATACCGATGTGCGCTTTGTCAGGGGTGTGGGCGAGGCGCGGGCGAAGAGCCTTGCGAAGCTCGGCATCACAGACCTGAAAAGTCTCATCTCCTATTTCCCGCGCGCCTACGAGGATCGGCGGGAGAGCCGCCGCATCGCGGAGCTGCAGGTCGGTGAGCGCGCCTGCGTGACGGCGATGGTGGCGTCGGAGCCGAAGCTCTCGCGCATCCGAAAGGGATTGGAGCTCGTCAAGCTGCGCGTGGTGGATGAGAGCGCCGCGCTGGAGCTGACGTACTTCAACCAGTCGTACCTGAAAAACACGTTCCACGTGGGCGAGAGCTACACGTTCTACGGTACGGTCGAGGGGACGCTGCTGCGGCGGACGATGACGAATCCCGCCTTTGAGCGGGAGGGGCTGCACGCCGTCACCGGCTGCATCGTGCCGGTCTATCCGCTGACGGCGGGCGTGGGGCAGAGCCTGCTCCACCGCGCCATTCGGCAGGGGCTGGACGAGGGAGCGGACCGGCTGCCCGACCTGCTCCCCGCGGAGCTGCGGCGGCAGCATGGGCTGTGCGGGGTACGGTATGCCTATGAGAATATCCATTTTCCCACGGACGACGCGGCGCTGGCCGCGGCGCGGCGGCGGCTCGCGTTCGAGGAGCTGTACTTCCTCACGCTCGGGCTGCGGCTGCTGCGCGCACGGCGGACGACCGTAAAGGGCAAGACCTGCGCGGCGGTCGATATGACGCCGTTTTTCGGCGCGCTGCCGTTCTCGCTCACCGGCGCGCAGGCCCGCGCGGTGGACGATATTCTGCGCGACATGACGGTGGAGCGGCCGATGAACCGGCTGGTGCAGGGCGACGTAGGCAGCGGCAAAACGATGGTCGCGGCGGCGGGAATCTACTTCGCGGCGAAAAACGGCCTGCAGGCGGCGCTGATGGCGCCGACGGAAATTCTGGCCGAGCAGCACTATCACACGCTCGCGCCGCTGCTGGAAAAGCTCGGCGTGCGCTGCGCGCTGCTGACGGCCTCGACCAAGGCGAAAACGCGGCGGTCGATCTTAGAGCAGCTCGCGGCGGGGGAGATCGACCTTGCCATCGGCACGCACGCGCTGCTCTCGCCGGACATTTCGTATCAGAACCTCGGGCTGGTCGTGACCGACGAGCAGCACCGCTTCGGCGTGAACCAGCGCGCGGCGCTGGGAGCCAAGGGTGAGAACCCGCACCTGCTCGTCATGTCCGCAACGCCCATCCCGCGCACGCTGGCGCTGATGATCTACGGCGACCTCGACGTTTCCGTGATCGACGAGCTGCCGCCGGGGCGGCGGAGCATCGAGACCTACGCTGTGCCGTCGAGCTACCATGAGCGCATCTACGCCTTCCTCGAAAAGCAGCTCGCGGAGGGACGGCAGGCCTACATCGTCTGCCCGATGGTGGAGGAGAATGGCGAGCTGCCCGACGAGCGCAAGGCGGTGACCGCCTATGCGGAAAAATTGCAGAAAGAGGTGTTTCCGAACCGAACGGTGCGTTTTCTGCATGGAAAAATGAAAGCGAAGGAAAAGGAAACGGTCATGCGTGCGTTCGCCGCGGGCGAGATTGACGTGCTCGTTTCCACCACGGTGGTGGAGGTCGGCATGGACGTGCCGAACGCCTCGGTCATGCTCATCGAGAACGCGGAGTGCTTCGGGCTCTCGCAGCTCCATCAGCTGCGCGGGCGCGTGGGGCGCGGGCCATGGCAGTCGTATTGCATCCTCGTTTCCGACAACCGCGGGGAGGACAACAAAACGCGGCTCGACGCGATGCGCCGCACGCAGAGCGGCTTCGCGCTGGCGGAGGAGGATCTGAAGCTGCGCGGCCCGGGCGACTTCTTCGGCGCGCGGCAGCACGGTCTGCCGACGCTGCGCGTGGCGGACTTCGCCTGCGACATGGAGCTGCTTTACGAGGCACAGGGCGCGGCGGAGGCGCTGCTCGCCCTCGACCCGAGGCTGGAGGGACACCCGGCGCTGCACGCGCGGGTGCGCGAGCTCTTTGACCTCAACGCCGAGGCGCTGAATTGAAACCGAACAGAAAACGAAAACGACCGCGGGAGCGGTCGTTTTTTTCACGGGAAAAAGCCGATGATGGGCAGGGAATAAAGGAAGCGGGGCAGAGGGCCGAACGGCTCTCTGCCCCGCTTTTGCTTCAGGGTATCCGGTGAATGAGGCGGGCTCAGGCGTTATTTTTGGCGAAGCGCTTGCCGATGAGCATGATGACCGCGAAGGTGAGCAGGTACCAGAAGTTGCCCATCTTGTGGCCGATGAGGCAGGCGATGACCATGAAGATCGAGCCGCAGATGGCGAGCGTCGGAATGACGTAGCGGCGCAGCGCGGATTCGTCAGTCGCCTTCTTCATCCAGTTGATGAAGATCGGAATGTAGAGGGCGTAGATGGTGATGATGGGCAGCTCGGTGGGATCAAAGAAGAAAATGACGCTTTCAAACGGCGTGCCGACAAAGGCGACGGCATGGCTCCAGGTGCCGGCGAGGTTGGAGAGATAGAAGTAGAGGCCCCAGGCGGCGCAGTAGAACAGGCCGAGGATGGCGGAGTTGTTGGGGAGGTTGGAGACCTTGTCTACCTGACCGAAAAGCTCGGGGTGGGGGCCCTCGCCGCGGGCGGCAAGGGAGTAGGGACCGCGGCAGCAGCCGAGCATCAGGCCGTTCATCGTGCCCATGCAGGAGATGGCGATGAAGAGGTTGAGGATGTTGCCGAGAACGGGACCGAACACGTTGATGAACGCGGCGGTCGCGCCGGAGTCGCACAGCTCCTGATTGGTGGCGCCGCCGGCGACGCCGATGTAATAGAGAATATAGGTGGCGACGATGATGAGACCGCCGATGAGCAGAGCCTTGGGCAGGTTGCGCTTGGAATCCTTGAGCTCGGCGTTGATGGAGGTGGCGATGATCCAGCCCTCATAGGCGAAGGCGGTGGCGCAGACGGCGGCGAAGAGCGGGCTGCCCGTGACCTCGTAGCCGACGGCGGGGGTGGTGAAGTTGTTGGTCAGCATCCCGTTGGCGAGGCCGAAAATGATGCCGACGACCGCCATGAGCGCGAGGGGAATGAACTTGATGACGGTGGTGGCGACCTGGAACTTACCGGCGAGCTTCGGCGAGAGCGCGTTGACGGCGTAGGCGCAGACCATGTAGAAGAGCATGAGCGCGAGGCACTCGGGACCGATGATGCAGCCGCCCGCCTCGGCCGGAACGATGAGCGGAAAATCGGGATCGACGGAGGTGACGAACACCAGCGTATAGCGGGCGCTCAGCCAGGCGAGCGCCGAGGTGAGCGTGGGATAGTAGGTGGTGGAAAGGAACCAGCCGATGTAGTAGCCGTAGCGCTTGCCGACGATGGCCTCGGCATAGTCGACGATGCCGTTGACCTTTTCGTATTTCTGCGCCATGGCGGAAAAGGCGAGGATGCAGACGATCATGATGGCGCCGCCGATGAGCCAGGCGAGGATGCCGAGCGGCATATCGCCGCAGGTCTTCTGCAAAATGACCTGCGCCTTAAAGAATACGCCCGAGCCGACGACGATGCCGACCACCATGCAGATCGCGGTGAAGAGGCCGTATTTCTTTTCGAGCTTGTTTTCCATTGCTGTCACTCCTTATCCGGCGGGGATCTTCCCGAAGTCCGCCGTATCAAAAATTCGGCGGGGGGGTATTCCCGTATCCACCGTGTAAAAAAGAAGCCCGCCCATTCAGGGAACGGCGAAATCATAGCAAAAATTATAAAGCGATGCTTCAAAAAAAGCAATCATTTTGACGCTTTAGAGAGATAAAATATGAATTTTTTGTGAATGTGACGAATTGACGGGTAAATCGTTGGATATTTTGACTGTAAAGATTTCGTTAAAATGAGGAAAAGCGGGAAAAATAAAAATTTTTGAACGCCTGACGCACGGAAACGTGCAACAAAACGGGGGTGGGCGGCTACGGGTGAAAACGAACGGCGGCCGGAACCGGTGCAGCCCGCGCAGGGAAGAAAGAAATGCGGGAGAGCCGGGGACGGCGGCGGAAGGGATGTGATCGAAGAAATGCGAGCAAAGGCGACCCGTGAGCGCGTCATTCAGAGATTGTACGAAATGGCGCTGGCGCGGGCAAACGACGCGGTGAAGCTCGCCTACTGCCAGGAGCCGACGGAGGACGAGATCCGACGGCTGGACCTCGGCGCGGTGGCGGAGTTCCGCCGCAGCAACCTCGGGAGCGTGGAGATCCGGTTCATCGACCGGGTGAAGGCATTGCAGGCGCTGGCCGGTATGCTGGAGGGCGAGGGCTGCGAAGCGGAGGAGTTTTTCCGCGCGATGGTGCAGGCGGAGGAGGAAGCGTGAAGGAGATGATACCGCTCTCGCTGCGGCAGAGGAAGGCGTTCGTCTGGTGGGCGAGGAGGGAATACGAGGACTATGCGGCGATCATCTGTGACGGCGCTATCCGCTCGGGCAAGACGCTGGCGATGGGAATGGGCTTTTTCTTCTGGGCGATGGCGTGCTTTTCCGACCGGCAGTTCGCGCTGTGCGGGCGGAGCGTGGGTGCGCTGCGGCGCAACCTGCTGGAAACGGTGCTGCCGCAGCTGCGAAGGCTGGGCTTTGCCTGCGAGGAGAAGCGGAGCGAAAAGCTGCTGATCGTGCGGCGGCGCGGACGGGAAAACCGGTTCTATCTTTTCGGCGGGGCGAACGAGGCGAGCGCCGCGCTGATCCAGGGCATGACGCTGGCGGGAGTACTGTTTGACGAGGCGGCGCTGATGCCGCGCTCGTTTGTCGAGCAGGCGAGCGCGCGCTGCTCGGTCGAGGGGAGCCGGCTGTGGTTCAGCTGCAATCCCGAGGGGCCGAACCACTGGTTCTACCAAGAGTGGGTGTGCCGGGCCGAGGAGAAAAGGGCGCTCTATCTCCACTTCACGATGGCGGACAATCCGTCGCTGAGCGCGAGGGTGCGCGCCCGGTACGAGAGTATGTATAGCGGCATTTTCTACCGCCGCTTCGTGCTGGGCGAATGGACGGCGGCGGAGGGGCGCATCTACGACTTCTACGCGCCGGGGGAGTACGCGCAGGAGACGCCCGCGGAGCCGTGGGAGAGGCTGCGCGTTTCCGTGGACTACGGGACGGTGAACCCGACGAGCATGGGGCTGTGGGCGCTCAAGGACGGCGTGTGGTACCGCGTGGACGAATACTACTACGATTCCCGCACGGAGGGCCGGCAGAAAACGGATGAGGAATACGTCGACGCGCTCGAGGAGCTGACGCGGGGAAGAAGGATCGAGCGCGTGATTGTGGACCCGTCGGCGGCGAGCTTCATCGAGACGCTGCGGCGCAGGGGCTTCCGCGTGATGCGGGCGAACAACGCGGTGGCGGACGGACTGCGGGTGACGGCGGATCTTCTGAAGAAGCGGAGGCTCGTGATCTGCCGGAGCTGCAAGGACTGCCTGCGGGAGATGGAGAGCTACGAATGGGTGAACGACGGGAGCGGACACGACGTGCCGCGCAAGGAGAACGATCACGCGATGGACGAGATGCGATACTTTGCGATGTCTGTGGCGGCGGGGCACGGCACAATGCCGACCGCGTGCGCGGTGACAAGAACGACGAACTGGAGAGGAGCGGCAGAACGGTGAAACGAAAGAAAAAGGAGCAGACAGGCGGCGCGGCCGCGGCGGTGCAGGTGCGCGAGAGGGGAGGGCATCCCTTTGCGGCGCTGCGAGGCTATATGCCGCTCGGCGGGGCGGACGCGGCGCTCTACCGCAGCGTCCGCGAGGCGGTGCCGATCGTGGACGCGGCGATCGGAAAGCTGGTGAGGCTCAGCGGCGGCTTCCGCGTGCTGTGTGAGGACGAGCGGGCGCAGGAGGAGCTGGGCGAATTCCTGCGCACAGTGAATGTGGGACACGCGCAGGTGGGCTTCAACGCCTTTCTGGACAAGTATCTGGATTCGCTGCTGACGAACGGACGCGCGGTGGGCGAGATCGTGCCGGACGCGGAGGGACGCGAGATCGCGGCGGTGCTGTGCCACCGCGTGGAGCAGCTGGCTCTGCGCGAGGGCGAGACGGCGCTGGATGTGCGGTTCTGCGGCTACGACGCGGCGGGGAGGCTGCGCGAGCTGCCGCGGCAGGAGCTGGTGCTTTTCACGCCGCTGCTGCCGGAGTCGGAGAATCCCTACGGCGTGTCGCTGCTGCGCTCGATGCCCTTTATGGCGGAGCTGCTCTCGCGCATCTACTACGCGGTGGGGCAGAACTGGGAGCGCTGCGGCAACGTGCGCTTCGCGGTGGTCTACAAGCCGCAGGGCGAGGAGCCGGACGGCGCGCTGGCGCGCGAGCGGGCCGAGCTGCTGGCGCAGGAGTGGTCCGGCGCGATGCAGGAGACGCGCGGCGGGAGCGTGCGCGACTTTGTGAGCGTGGGCGACGTGAGCATCCGCGCCATCGGCGCGGACAACGTGATGCCGGACTGCGAGGTGCCGGTGCGGCAGATCCTCGAGCAGCTGGTGGCCAAGACCGGCCTGCCGCCGTTTTTGCTGGGGCTGAGCTGGTCGTCCACCGAGCGCATGAGCAGCCAGCAGGCGGATATGCTCACGAGCGAGATCACGGCGCTGCGGCGCACGCTCACGCCGATGGTGGAGCGCGTGTGCCGGCTGTGGCTGCGCCTGCATGGCTACGGCTGCCGCTTTGCCGTGGAGTGGGACGATATCAATTTGCAGGACCTTGTGGAGGAGGCCAAGGCGGAGCTGTACCGCGAGCAGGCGCGCAGGCTCCGACTGGAAAATGACGAGAGGGAGGAACAGACTTGAGCGAGAAAGGAAAGGAAGCGGGCATCGCCGTGACGGCGGAGGAGCTGGCGCGCATCAACCGCTTTGCGAAGAAGGAGCTGCGCGCGGAGGAGGTCTACACCTTTGCGGTGAAGCTGTGCGACAACGAGGTGGATCGCGACTTTGAGCGCTTCGACCGTGCGGCGCTGGAGAAGCTCTCGGAGCTGTTCGTCGGCAGGACGGGCATCTTCGACCACAGCTGGTCGGCGGGCGGACAGACGGCGCGCATTTACCGCGCGGAGAGCGTGAAGCTCGGCGCTCTGGTGACGCACTACTGGGCGGTGCTTGACCGCGAGGAGGAGACGGCATGACGGCGGCGGGACAGGTGCGGTCGGAGATCGTGAGCCGGCTGAAGGCCGCCGGTCTTGACGCGGCGGAGGCCTATGAGGACGAGCGCTTCCGCGAGAGGAGCGGGAGCGTGGTCGCCGTCGGCGCGAAGCAGGCGGAGCTGGCGCACGCGGGACTGATGAACTATCTCGGCGAGCAGTACGACGCGGAGAGCGGGCGGACGGTCGAGGTGTACGGCAGGAAGCTCAAAATGGCGGCGTCGCTGGACGTTTACGCGCCGCGGCGCAAGGGAGCGCGCGGCTGTGAGCAGACGGCGGAGGCCGTGAGCGAGGCGCTGCTGGACGGCCTTGCCGACGGGCTGACGCTCGATGAGCTGAGCTGGGAGAAAACGGAGTGGGACGAGGAGTACGGTATGTTCGTGCGGCGGGGCACCGCGCGCTGCACGGCCTACTTCGTGGCGACGGCAGACGAGGAGAGCGCGGTGCTGACGGATTTTATTTTGAAAGGTGTGATGCAGTAGGTGGGCAACACGGTGGTACATGAGCACCCGGGCGTGTATTCGTCCTACGACGCCTCGAGCGTGATCGGCGGGAAAAAGACCGCGAGGATCCTCGGCGCGGCGGCGGTGAGCACGACGGGCACGGCCAATGAGGTGGTGACGCTGACCTCTTACGCCGAGGGCGTGAGCGCCTTCGGCGAGGACGCGGAGGGCACGGTCGGCATGGCGGCGCTGCTTGCGGCGCTCTACCGTAATGGCGCGGCGGTGGTCAAGGCGGTGAAGGTATCCGCGGCGACGCCGACCGGATATGAGGCGGCCTTTGCCGCGCTGGAGCAGGAGGCGGTCGATGTGATCGTGTGCGACAGCACGAGCGTGGACGTGCAGCTCAAGCTGCGCGCGAGCGTGGAGAAGGCGTCGGGCGCGCAGAAGGAGCGCATCGGCGTGGTTTCGGGCGGCGCGAGCGAGACGGCGGCGAAGCTCGTGGAGCGCGCGGGCAAGCTCAACAGCGAGCGCATGGTGCTCACGGCGCCCGGCGATGTGCGTATGGCGGCGGCAGCCGCCGCGGTCATCGCGGGGGAGAGCGACCCGTCCGTGCCGGTGAACGGCGCGGTGCTCGCGGGCTTTTCGGGCCTGAGCGCGAGCTACGACGACACACAGGTGGATACCCTGGTCACCGGCGGCGTGACGCCGCTGGAGTGTGTGAGCGGTGAGGTGAGCATCGTGCGCGGCATCACGACGCGCACGACCACCGGCGGGGCGGCGGACAAGACCTGGCGCGAGCTGACGACGGTGCGGATCGTGGACGACGTGATCCCCGCGCTGCGCGCGTCGCTGCGTGCGCGCTTCGTGCGCAGCAAGAACACCGCGCAGGTGCGCGCGGCGATCCGCTCGCAGGTGATGGTGGAGCTGGAAAACAAGCGCGCGCAGGAGATCATCGACAGCTTTGGCGAGGTGAGCGTGAAGGCGTCGGAGGACGATCCGACGGTGTGCCTGGTGGAGTTCAGCTTTGCGGTGGCGCACGGGCTCAACCGCATTTACCTCAGCGCGCACATCACGGTGTAAGGAGGCGGAGAGATGGCAAATATGACGATCCCGACGAGCCGGGACATTTATCTGGAGCTCAACGGCAAAAAGCTGGCGGTGGTGCAGGGCTACAGCGCGAAGGCGCTGCGCACGAGCCGCGAGGTCGAGGCCTTCGGCGAGAGCGAGCCGGTGGCGACCGTGGGCGGGCAGACGCGCTATACGCTTGAACTCAGCCGCCTGTACGCGACGGACGAGGCCATCGGCGACGGCGTGAGCTTCTATGAGCTCGACGACTTTTCCGTGGTGGTGTGCCGCCCGGGCAAGCGCATTATCTACAGCCATTGCCGCTGGAGCAACATCGAGGAGCTGGGCAAGCTCGGCGAGCCGGTGGCGGAAAAGGTGACGGTCATCTCCTGTAAGCGTATGGAGACGGACGCCTGATGGGAGACGATGCGGTTTTCGCGGCGCAGCAAAGGCGCGTGACCGAGCAGCTCGGCGCGGCGATGCTTGCGGCGGTCGGACTGATGGTGCGGCAGTATCTGGGAGCGCCCACGGGAGAGAACGAGGGGCAGGACTCCGCTGACGTGGCATGGGATGACGGCGCGCAGGCGTTCCGTGCGGGCGAGACGGTGAACGAGAGCTTTGACATGGCGCGTTATCTGCGGCTCAGGCAGGGCGCATCGGCGGCGGAGCCGGAGGAGAGCGAGGGCCGCGCCGATGCGGAGGACCGTTCGCGGAGCGTAAGGCGGACGGCAGAAAAAACGACATCCGCGCGCACGGCGGCGGGGGACGCCGGCGCGCGGGGAAGCGGGGAACGGAGCGCATCCGCTGCCGCGCCGGAGAGCGGCGCGGGAAGGCATGACGCGGCGGAGGCGTTCGTTTCGGCGGAGGGCGGAGACGCCCTCCGCACCGCGCGGAGCGTGAGCGGAGAGATCGAGCGCGACGCGCGGCGCTATGACGGCGGATTCTATCTTTACTGAGAGGAGGCGGGGACGTGAGACTGACGCCCATGCGATATAAGGACTACATCTGGCCGAGCAATCCCGGGAGCTACCGCATTTCGTTCCGCCGCGTGGTGGCGGAGCACAAGCTGCCGTTCGGCAGGAGCGTGACGCAGGACCTCGGGCAGGTCTGCCGCGTGCTCGAGGGTGAGGGGGAATTCGCCGGAGAGGGCGCGTATGAGGAATTCAAGCGGCTGGCGACGGTGTTTTACGGAGGGGGCGCGGGCGTGCTGGTGCATCCGGTGTGGATGACGACGCGCGCTTACTTCACCGAGCTGGAGGTCGTGCAGGAGCCGCTGCCGGACTATGTGCGCTACCGCTTCGCGTTCTGCGAGGCGGGAAGCGAGGGTGCGGCGCTGAAGGAAGTGAGCACTTCGGCGGCGGGCGGCAGCGCGGCGGGAACGGCGGGGGCGCGGTATCACACCGTGGTGCAGGGCGACACGCTTTGGGCCATCGCGGCGCGAAACGGCACAACGGTGCGCGCGCTGTGTGCGCTCAACCCGCAGATCGCGAACCCGAATCGGATCTATCCCGGAGAGCGGGTGAGGCTTTCATGACCGGCAGAGTGGAAACGGCCGACGGCAAGGTATACGAGCTGCCGGCGCTGCTGGAATGGCGGCTGCGGCGCACCGGCGGCGTGCCGTGCGACAGCTTTCGGGCAAGGTGCCTTTACAGCGCCGAGATGGGGGAGGCGCTGAAGGCGGCCTGCCGCTTTGCGGCAACGGAGAACGGCGTGACACGGTTCCGCGGCGTGATCGACGAGTGGAGCGCCGTGTGCGGCGCGGAGGGGGCGGTGCTGACGGTCGAGGGGCGCGGCATGGCCGCGCTGCTGCTCGACAACGAGGCTGAGGCGGTGACCTATCAGCGCGCGGCGCTCAGCGAGATATTGAAGGACCACGCGGCGGCGTGCGGTGTGGCATGGGAGCCGCGCGGCGAGGTGTACGGCACGGGCGAATACGCGGTGGCGAGCGGGTCGAGCCGGTGGAAGGCCATCGAGGGCTTTGCGCGGCGCTGTGGACTGACGCCGTATTTCACGCGGGAGGGCGTGCTGTGTCTGCGCGGCGCGGCGGAAGGACGCAGGCTTGTGCTGGAGGAGCCGGAGGGCGTGATCGAGGCGTCGTACCGCGACAGGCGGTACGGCGTGCTCTCCGAGGTGACGGCGGTGAACCGCGCGAAGAAGCTGCGCCAGACGGTGCGGAACGAGGCGTTCCTCGCGCGGGGCGGGAGCTGCCGCCGCGTGGTGTATGTGCCCTCGCGGAGCGTGAATGAACTGCGCTACACGGGGCGCTATCAGATCGAAAAGAGCGCGGAGGACGCGCGGGAGCTGACGGTCACGCTCGCAGGGAGCGTGGACGCCGAGCCGATGGACCGCGTGGAACTGTCGCTCGCGCGGCTGGGCGTGCGGGGGACGTTCCGCGTGAGCGAGACGCTGTACACGCTCTCCGCAAGCGGCGAGACGACGGAGCTGACACTGTGGGAGGTATGAAAAAATGTGGGTAGCAGGCTGGCTCCGACGGACGGAGGAGCCGCAGGAGACAACAAATGCGGAGAGCGGCACCGTGACCATCGGCGGAAGCACGGCGGGCGTGCTCAGCCGGGGAGAGGAGCGCAACGTTCCGCTCGCGTCGCCGGGCGGGTATGCGTGGCGGCCGAAAAACGGCGAGCGTGTGCTGGTCATCAAGGGCGGCACGCTCGGCGAGGAGCGGTATGTGGCCGGCTCGCTGGACGCCGCGCGGGAGCAGGACGATCTGGACGACGGCGAGGTGCGCATCTACGCGGAGGACGGCGGCACGAGCATCACGCTGCGGCGAAACGGCCATGTGGAGATCGAGGGAGATCTCTTTATCAACGGCGCAATGTATGTGCCGCCTGTAAGCTGAGGGGTGACGGGAATGGAGCTGAAGATCCGAAACGGAGACTATATCGCCGACGGCATCGGCGGGGAACGGCGCGCGGATGGAGCCGAGGCGCTGCTTGAGCGCGCGCTCTTCCGGCTGAGCGTGCGGAGAGGGAGCTTTCCCTTTCTGCCGGAGCTGGGGAGCGAGCTGTATCGGCTCGGGCATGAGAAGCCGTCGGCCCGGGCTGCCGCGGCGAAGCTGTACACCGCCGCGGCGCTGGCGGAGGAAACGGCGCTGACGGTGGAGGATGTGGAGCTGACGGAGCGCGGGGACGGGGTCATGGCCCTGCGCGTGCTGCTGACGGCGGACGGCGAGAGCGCCGCGCTGGAGATGACGGTGAGAGGAGCGTGAGAGACGGTGAAGGAATGGACGGAGATCTATGAGCAGATGCGCGGCACGTTCGCGCAGAGAGCGGGCTTTGTGCCGAGCGAGGGCTGCGACAGCGCGGTGCGCCTCTATGCGCTCGCGGCGGAGCTGCAGTCGCTGCTGATGCAAGCAGACTGGGTGCTTGACCAGAGCTTTCCGCAGACGGCGCAGGGAATGTATCTGGACTATCATGCCGAAACGCGCGGCATCACGCGCGCGGCGGCGGAAAAGGCGGTCGGTACCCTCCGCTTTGCCGCGGCGGACAAGGTAACGGCGGCGTGCCCAATCGAAAAGGGCACGGTGTGCATGACGGCGGAGGGCGTGCGCTTTGAGACGACGGAGGACGCGGCCATTGCCGTGGGCAGCCAATGGGCCGACGTGCCCGCGCAGGCTGTGGAGGCGGGCGCGGGCGGCAATGTGATCGCGGGGACGGTCACGCTGCTGTCGGCGATGCCGGTCGGCGTGGTGCAGTGCACGAACCCGGCGGCGTTTTCCGGCGGCTGTGACGCCGAGAGCGACGAGGCGCTGCGCGGGCGAGTCCTGGCGAGCTATCAGCGACTGCCGAACGGCGCGAACGCGGCCTATTACGAGCAGGAGGCGATGCGCTATCCCGGAGTGGCGGCGGCGAAGGCAGTGGGCCGCGCCCGCGGCATCGGGACGGTGAACGTGGTGATCGCGACGCACGCGGGCGTTCCGGACGCGGCGCTGCTCGCGGCGGTCGAGATGGATCTGCAGAAAAAGCGCGAGATCGCGGTGGATGTGAAGGTGCTCGCGCCGGCGGTCGAGACGGTGGCGGTGACGGCGGCGCTCAAGGCGGCACCGGGGTATACCTTTGCCGAGGTCAAGGCCGGCGCGCAGAGCGCGCTGGAGGCGCTGTTCACCGGCGAGCTGCTGGGGAAGAGCGTGACGACGGCGAGGCTGCTGACGCTGCTTTGCGGTGTGGAGGGCGTGGAGAACGTGCATCTGACCGCACCGGCGGCGGATGTGGCGGTCGGCTCGACGGAGCTGCCAATGCTCGGCACGGTGACGATCAGTGAGCTGACGGAGGCGTGAGGCGATGGGTTACTACAACTATCTTTGCGAGCTGTTGCGCCCGCTGCGAGTCTATCGGCTCGATGAGGGCAGCCTGAGCGGTGCGGAACTGTACGCCGCGGGCGAGGGACTGGACGCCGCAGCTGAGGCGCTGGAGAAAGCAGTGCGTGAGGGTGTGCTGATGACGGCGGAGGACGAGGGGCTTTCCCGCCGCGAGCGGCTGTTCTCCCGCGTCGGCGCGCGCACGACGCCGGCGCTGCGCCGGCTGGCGATCGCGTCGCTGCTGCGCGTCGGCGGCGACGGCTTCACGCTCGAGGCGGTCAACCAGACCATCAGCGGCTGCGGCGTGCGCGCCGTGGCCGCGGAGACGGACGAGCAGGGCGTGGTGCGTGTGACCTTCCCGCAGGTGGCGGGTGAGCCGGAGGACTTTGCGCGCATCCGCGACATCATTCTGGAGATCATGCCGTGCCATCTGCAGGTGGACTTTTACTTCAGGTTCCTGACATGGGAGGAGTGCGAGGCCGCCGCGTGGACGTGGCAGGGCATCGAGGACGCGGGGCACACCTGGGAGAGCTTTGAAAAGGCGGTGCCGACGGTATGACGGAGCAGGAGGTCTCGGTCCGCCTGACGGAGAACGACGAGCGCCTGTACGCCTGCGCGAAGCGTCTGGAGGCGGTGGAACGCAGACAGGACGCTCTGGATAAACTGGTAACGGCGGTGGAGGTGCTCGCTGTGCGGCAGGAGAGCGTGGAGGGCAATGTGAAGGAGATCCGAAACGCGGTGCAGAGCATCACGGAAAAGCCGGGGAAGCGCTGGGAGGCGCTGGCCGACCGTGTGCTCTACCTGCTGCTCGGCGCGGTATTCTCCCTGCTGGCACAGGGGGCGGCGGCATGAGAAGAAAGTGGACATTTTCCAAGCTGCTGCTCCTGCTCGAGAGCGCGGTGGTGCTCTACACCACCTATGAAGGCTTCGCGCTGGCGCGGCTGGCGGTGGGGTACGGCTATCTCGGCACGCTGCCGTGGGTGGCGGCGACGGTGAGCGCCGCCTGGGGGGCCTACGGCGCGTCGGCGGGCTTTTATTACAACAAGGCAAAGGCGGAGAACACCACGGGCGGCATCGTGTTTGAGGCCGCCTGCGGCAGACAGGCACGCGGCGGGCAGGACTGCGACGGATGGGAGGAGAGAACATGAAGGAGCTGGCGGTGAGGCGGCTGATGAACCTTTTTACGGTCAAGAGCATCGTGACGATCACGCTGACGATCACGTTCTGCGTGCTGGAGTGCTGCGGGTCGCTCTCGCAGGACTATATGACGATCTACACGGCGGTGATCGGGTTTTATTTCGGCACGCAGAGTAAGAAGGACGAGGATGTATAACAGTCGGGAGATCGGCGAGCTGCGCGCCGATGTGGCGGTGAACTGCCGCACGCTGATCGAGCGCGCGGCGGCACGGGGACTGCCGGTGCTGGTGGTGCAGACCGTGCGCGACGCGGAATACCAGCGCTACCTCGTCTCGATGGGCTACGCGGCCAGGACGGCGACGGTGCCGACCTTCCACGCAAAGGGCGTGGGGCTGGCGTTCGATATTTGCAAGAACATGAAGGGACACGAGTACGACGACCCGGGATTTTTTACCGCGATGGGAAGGCTCGGCAAGGAGATGGGCTTCACCTGGGGCGGCGACTGGCGGAGCTTTCCCGACCGGCCCCATTTTCAATGGGACGGGGGCGGAAAATACACCTCGTCGATGGTGCGCGCGGGGCGGTATCCGCCGCCGATGCCGCGCTTTGAAGAGGAGGAAACGATGACGCAGGAGCAGTTCAACACGCTGATGGAGGGCTATTGGCGCTCGCTCGCGCAGCGCGAGCCGGCGGACTGGAGCGCGGAGGCGCGCGAGTGGGCCGAGAAAAACGGACTGATCGTGGGCGACGGAAACGGCAACAAGCAGTACCGCTCGTTCGTCACGCGCGAGCAGCTGGCGGTGTTTCTCAAGCGCTTGCGGGAGCTGGAGAAATGAGAAAGGGAGGAGGCAAGCCGAGCGGCTTGCCTCCTCCCTCTTTTTTCCTTTTTGATTCAGTCCTTGATCATGTGGACATTGAGATGGTCGTAGGTCATCTCGACGCCGTGGGCGGCAAAGGTCTCGCGGACCTTTTCGTTCATGCCGTAATAGACCGTCCAGTAGTCGGCGGCGGGGACCCAGAGCCTGACGAGGTAGGAGATGCTGCTCGCACCGTATTCGCTGAGGACGACCGTGGGCGCGGGCTCGTCCGTCACCTGCGGGAAGGCGGCGACGGCCTCCAAGATCGCGGTGCGGACGGTCTCGGTCGGCGCGTCGTAGGAGGCGGTATAGGTCAGGTCGACGCGGCGGCGGCCGAGGGCATTGTAGTTGACGATCTTGGCGGTGACGATCTGGCTGTTGGGAACGAAGATCTCCTTATTATCCACGGTGGTGAAGGTGGTGTAGGCGAGGTCGACGGCGCGGACGGCGCCCTCGATGCCGTCGCAGGAGACGTAGTCGCCGACGGTGAAGGGCTTGGAGATGAGCAGCATGACGCCGCCGGCGACGTTGGAGAGCGTATTTTGCAGCGAGAGCGACACAGCGAGACCGGCGACGCTCAGCAGGGCGACGAACGAGGTGATCTCCACACCGATCGAGCCGAGAACGGCGAGCGCGAGGAGAATGTAGAGCACGGCGCGCAGCGTCGAGCGCAGATAGGTGCGGAAGGGCGCGAGACGCTCGGAGCGGTCAAACGCGCGGTCGCACAGGCGCAGGATGACGCGGATGAGCAGCATACCGAGCGCCAGCAGCAAAAGGACGGTCGCGGTGAGGTTGAGCGCCTTGTCCAGCGCGGGGATGCCGAAATCAAAAAGCTCCATAAAGGGTACCTCCTTGGTATGATAGGGAAATTTGCGGCAGAAGCTAAGGACATGATAACAGCTTTTTTACGCCGGCGCAACACCTGCGTGCCGGAAAAAAGCGAGGGGAAAGGGTGTAAAAATGCTGTTAAAAAGTTCACAAGTGCAAGTTTTCCTGCAAAAAGAAAAGGGGAGTGCAGCGAAGAACGTCGAAAGCAATTCGCGAATACGACAAAAATGGCAAAAAATTTTTGGCTACTTTTTTTTGATTTTCTTTGCTTTTTTCATTGATTAAATGGACGCTTTCCTCTATAATCTACAATGAAGCCTGTATGAGCACCTGTCGGCTGATTTTGAAAGGTTTCATGCAAACAGGGGCCCATTGGCAATAAGATACCGTAACCAATAAAAACAGGGAGGGTTTTATCTTGAATAAGGTCATGTCACTGCACGATGCCGTTGCAAAGTACGTTGAAAACGGCGACGTACTCGCCACCGGCGGCTTCACCACCAACCGCAAGCCCTATGCGGCGGTCTCCGAGATCCTGCGCCAGGGTCAGAAGGACTTCATCGTCTACGCCGGCCCCGGCGGCGGCGAGGTCGATATGCTCATCGGCGAGGGCCGCGTGGCGGCGTACATCAACTGCTACACCGCGAACTCCGGCTACACCAACGTTTCCCGCCGCTTCCGCGCCGCCATTGAAAAGGGCCAGCTGACCTACGAGGATTACTCGCAGGACGTGCTGATGCTCATGCTGCACGCCTCTTCCCTCGGCCTTCCGTTCCTGCCGGTGCGCCTGATGCAGGGCAGCGGCCTGATGAAGTACTGGGGCATCAGCGAGGAAAAGCGCAAGACCATGCCCAAGATGGAAGACCTCAAGTGCGTTGAGATCGAAAATCCCATGGTCCCCGGCCAAAAGGTCGTCGCCGTTCCCGTTCCCAGGATCGACACCGCGCTCATCCACGTCCAGCAGGCCAGCCCCGACGGCACCTGCATCATCTGCGGCGATGAGTTCCACGACATCGACATCGCGGTCGCCGCGCGCAAGACCATCGTCACCTGCGAGGAGATCGTTTCCAACGAGTACATCCGCCGCGATCCCACCAAGACCCGCATCTTCGGCGAGTGCGTGCAGGCCGTCGTGAAGGCGCCCTACGGCGCATGGCCCGCCCAGTGCTATGACTATTACGACGATGACGACGCCGCCCTGAAGGAGTACGACAAGGCCTCCAAGTATCAGGACAAGGCCGACGCCGTCGAGCAGCTCGCCAAGGCTGCCGCCAAGGCCGTCAAGGCGCTCGAGAAGGCGCCTGCCGACGAGAAGCTCAAGCTGGCCGCCGAGGCTGCCGAGAAGGCTGCCAAGGCCGCTGCCGCGGGCGAGCTGATCCCCGAGACCTTCGAGGATTATCTGAACAAGTGGGTCTACGGCTGCAAGGACCAGGCCGAGCTGCTCGACAAGATCGGCGGCAGCCGCCTGATGCGCCTGAAGAACGAGCCGCACCTCGGCTATTCCACGACGCACTAAGTTAGGAGGGGTATTGAAATGTCTGATTATACGAAGTATACCAAGCAGGAGATGCAGGCTTACGCCATCGCCAAGAGCATCAAGGAAAACCAGATCGTCATCGTCGGCACCGGCCTGCCGCTCATCGGCGCCTCCCTCGCCAAGCGCGCGATCTGCCCGAGCTGCCACCCCATCGTCGAGTCCGGCCTGATGGACTGCGACCCCGTTGAGGTCCCCCGCTCCGTCGGCGACAACCGCTTCATGGCGCACTGCGCCGTGCAGTGGCCCAACATCCGCTTCGTCGGCTTTGAGGCCAACGAGTGGCTGCACGATGAGGATCGTCTGGTCGCCTTCATCGGCGGCGCGCAGATCGACCCCTACGGCAACGTGAACTCCACCTGCATTTTCGGCAAGGGCGATTATCTCCAGCCCACCACGCGCTTCACCGGCTCCGGCGGTGCGAACGGCATCGCCACCTACTGCAACACCATCATCATGATGCAGCACCAGAAGCGCCGCTTCATCGACCACGTCGACTACATCACCTCCTGCGGCTGGATGGACGGCCCCGGCGGCCGTGAGCGCGCGGGACTGCCCGGCAACCGCGGTCCTCAGATGGTCGTCACCGACCTCGGCATCATGAAGTTCGACGACGAGACCAAGCGTATGTACTGCGCCTATATGTTCCCCGGCGTCACGCCCGAGATCATTCAGGAGAATACCGGCTTTGAGATCGACTGCTCCCGCGCCGAGATGTTTGAGGCGCCTCCCGCCGAGATCATCCGTCTCATCCGCGAGGAGATCGACCCCGGCCAGGCCTTCATCAAGGTCCCCAAGGAAAAGTAAGTCCGTTATCATTAAATAAGAAGGAGAACAAAACATGAGCGAATATTCTATGCCCTCTTATTTCCAGACTATGCCCGTCATCGGCAAGGAAGTGGCTCACTTCAGCGAAGAGAACGCGGCGCAGATCCAGGAAGTAGAGCAGGAGATCCATGAGATCCGCGAGGCCGCGCTGGAAGCTGGCAAGAGCACCGAGGCTCTCAACGAATCCGGCCAGTGGACCGCGATGCAGCGCATCGAGGAGCTGGTGGACGAGGGGACCTGGTGTCCGCTCAACAGCCTCTACAACCCGCAGGACAACGATAACGGCAGCGTCGGTATCGTCAAGGGCCTCGGCCGCATCAACGGCAAGTGGGCCGTCATCATCGCCAGCGACAACAAGAAGCTCGCCGGCGCATGGGTCCCCGGTCAGGCGGATGCCCTGCTGCGCGGCAGCGACACGGCCAAGCGCCTGCGCATTCCTCTGGTCTACGTCCTCAACTGCTCCGGCGTGAAGCTCGACGAGCAGGAGAAGGTCTATCCCAACCGCCGCGGCGGCGGCACCCCGTTCTATCGCAACAGCGAGCTGAACCAGATGGGTATTCCCGTCATCGTCGGCATCTACGGCACCAACCCCGCCGGCGGCGGCTATCACTCCATCAGCCCCACCATCCTCATCGCGCATGAGGACGCCAACATGGCAGTCGGCGGCGCCGGCATCGTCGGCGGCATGAACCCCAAGGGCTACGTCGATAAGGAAGCGGCGGAAGCGCTCATTCAGGCCCAGAAGAACCTCAAGACCGATATTCCGGGCACCGTCTCCATCCACTACGATGAGACCGGCTTCTTCCGTGAGGTCTACTGCGACGAGGAAGGCGTGCTCGGCGGCATCCGCAAGTACATTGATATGCTGCCCGCCTACGATCCCGAGTTCTTCCGCGTGGACGATCCCAAGGAGCCTCTGTTCGACGCGAACGATCTGTACTCCATCGTGCCCTTCAACCAGAAGCGCAGCTACGATATGTACGACGTCATGGCCCGCCTGCTCGACGGCTCCGAGTTCATGGAGTTCAAGCACGGCTACGGCCCCGAGATGATCACCGGTCTTGCCAAGATCGACGGTCTGCTCGTCGGCGTCGTCGCCAACGCGCAGGGTATGCTGATGAATTACCCCGAGTACAAGATGGCCACCTACGGCTCCGCGATGGGCGTCGGCGGCAAGCTGTACCGTCAGGGCCTCATCAAGATGAACGAGTTTGTCACCCTCT
>ERZ772882.732-NODE-732-length-41015-cov-6.839331_pt1 | contig 41015 bp, 30 predicted proteins | sample MGYA00580576_ERZ772882 | MGnify/ENA primary metagenome ERZ772882 (study PRJEB29015, sample SAMEA2737658) | human gut metagenome | biome: human gut; feature: human-associated habitat; material: faeces | place: China | collected 2012 ... | reverse complement strand
CGGTATTGTTCGTTGCGAAAGGGGCTGATACCATGCCAAAAAGACGAGCAAACGGGGAAGGGAACATCCGAAAGCGCAAGGACGGACGCTGGGAAGGACGCTACACAGTCGGTCACGATCCGGAAACTGGCAAGGCCATCATCAAGAACGTTCTTGGAAAGACGCAAACGGAAGTCAAGGAGAAGTTGAAGAAAGCCATCGAGGAAAACGTCGGCATCGACTACGGACGGGCCAAGAACTACACCGTGGGTAACTGGTTAGAAGTGTGGTACGAGAACTGTGCCAAAATCAAGATGCGCCCATCCACCTATCTGACCTATCATGGCTACATCGAAAACCACATCAAGCCGCAGCTCGGCAAGATCCCGTTGAATGATCTGACGACGCTGCATCTGCAACAGTTCTACAAGAAATTGTTGGCGGAAGGGCGGGTAGAGCGAATCGAAGCACAGAAGCAGCCCAAGGGACTGAGCGCCAAAACAGTGCGCAACATCCATCAAATCATTTCCTCTGCCCTGAAGCTGGCAAACGAGCAGCGGCTGATCGCCCGCAATCCGGCAGACGGCTGCGCGCTGCCGAAGGCGGAGCGCAAGGAAATGCAGACGCTTCCTGTTGAGCAGCTGACGTCCTTCCTCCGCGAGGCAAAAGACAGCGGCGTGTTTGCCCTGTACTACATCGACCTGACCACCGGCTTACGGCGCGGCGAGCTGCTTGGATTAAAATGGTCGGACATTGATTTGGAAAAAGGAGACCTTCGGGTTCAGCGGCAAATCGGGCGCATCGACGGCAAGATCATTGAAATGCCGCTGAAAACGAAAAACGCCTACCGCACACTGCCCCTGTCGGCAGACGCGATAGACGTTCTGGTGCAACAAAGAAGAAAAACGGGTAACAGCGAATGGGTATTTCCGTCCCCAACCGGAGGCCCCATGTCGCCGGACAGCGTGTTGCACATGCTGCACCGCGTCCTGAAGCGGGCAGGGTTGCCAAAGGTGCGGTTTCATGACCTGCGCCACACCTTCGCAACGCTGGCCCTGCAAAACGGTGTGGACATCAAAACCGTATCTGGCATGCTGGGGCATTTTTCGGCAGGGTTTACGTTGGACACCTACGCGCATGTAACGACCTCCGCCAAGCGTGAAGCGGCAAAAACAATGGGTAACATTCTCTCTGGCGCGGTATAGACCTTTCCGCTATCCGCTCCCGTTGGGGTCAGCGTTTGGGTCAGAAAAAATGGGAAGTAAGATATTAGGCACAAAAGTGCGGAAAAAGTCCTGATTTCGCAAGAAATCAGGACTTTCTGGTTGCGGAGACAGGACTCGAACCTGCGACCTCCGGGTTATGAGCCCGACGAGCTACCAACTGCTCCACTCCGCGATATGAAATTAAGGGAATACTGGTGCCGGTGACCGGACTCGAACCGGTACAGTATCGCTACCGGGGGATTTTAAGTCCCCTGTGTCTACCTATTCCACCACACCGGCGGATATCGGCAACGATTAATATACCATATTTCAGACACCGTGTCAACACCTGAAACGAAAAAATATAGCGAATGTTCCGTCGAACGGCGTCGAGGAGAGAAGTTTCGATGGACAAGCCCCGGTGCGTTTGCTATACTGAGAGCAGAATTTCCGCTCTTGCCGGCTTGTTCCGGCGAGGGGAGAGGAGCCGAGACTATGCCGCACATCATCGAAGTGACCGACCTGGCCGCGCCGGAGCTGGACGCCTACGCCCGCCTGACCGAGGCGCAGCTGCGAAACCGTCTGGAGCCGGACAAGGGCGTTTTCATCGCCGAGAGTCCCAAGGTCATCGCCACCGCGCTCGACGCAGGCTATGAGCCGCTCTCGCTTTTGATGGAGCGGCGGCACATCGAGGGCGACGCGCAGCCCATCCTTGCGCGCTGCGGCGGCATTCCCGTCTACACCGCCGAACGCGAAACGCTCGCACGGCTGACGGGCTTTGAGCTCACGCGCGGGGTGCTGTGCGCCATGCGCCGGCCAAGGCTCCCGAGCGTGGAGGAGGTCTGCGCGAGGGCGCGGCGCGTGGCGGTGCTCGAGGGCATCGTGGACCACACGAACGTGGGCGCGATCTTCCGCTCGGCGGCGGCGCTCGGCATCGACGCGGTGCTGGTGACGCCGACCTGCTGCGACCCCTTTTACCGCCGCGCGGTGCGCGTGAGCATGGGCACGGTCTTTCAGGTGCCGTGGGCACGCATCGGCGAGGACGCCGCCGACTGGCCGCAAAAGGGCGTCGAACGTCTGCGCGCGCTCGGCTTCCGGACCGCGGCGATGGCGCTGACGGACAACTCCGTAAGCATTGACGACGCGCGGCTCGCTGCCGAGCCGCGGCTGGCGATCGTGCTCGGCACGGAGGGCGACGGCCTTTCGCCGCGCACCATTGCCGCGTGCGACTACACGGTGAAGATCCCCATGGCGCACGGCGTGGATTCGCTCAACGTGGCGGCGGCGAGCGCCGTGGCGTTCTGGCAGCTTCGGGCAAAATGAGGATTGAATCCTATAAGAAAACGCTCCGACTGAAAATCGGTCGGAGCGTTTTTATCGGCGGAAGCAGTGCGCAGAGCCTTACGCTCAGGCGGCCTTCCTGCTCTGCACGGAGCGGATGACCAGCAGCGTGCCGATGACCATGACCACGCCGATGGCGAGGCTGATGACCACGTTGCGGATGAACGCTGCGAGGATGTAGTTCACAAAGCAGATGGCAGCCACGGTGACGGCGTAGGGGATCTGCGTGGAGACATGGTCAATGTGGTTGCAGTTCGCACCGGCGGACGCCATGATGGTGGTGTCGGAGATGGGGGAGCAGTGGTCGCCGCAGACCGCACCGGCGAGGCAGGCGGAAATGCCCATGATCTGCAGGTCGGGAGCCGCGTTAAAGATGGGCAGCACGATGGGGATGAGGATGCCGAAGGTGCCCCAGCTCGTGCCGGTGGCGAAGGCCAGCAGGCAGGCGACCACGAAGATGATAGCGGGCAGCAGCATGAAGAGACCTTCGGACGCCTGCTTCATCAGACCCTCCACATAATCGGCGGCGCCGAGGAGACCCGTCATGCTCTTGAGGGAGACGGCGAAGGTGAGGATCAGAATGGCGGGGACCATGGCGTTGAAGCCCTTGGTCATGCAGCCCATAGCGCCCTTGAAGGTGATGACACGGCGCGCGCAGAGGTAGATGATGGACAGGACCAGCGCAATCAACGCGCCCCAAGGCAGACCCACAAAGGCATCGGTATCACCGAAGGCTGCGATGAAGTCGCCCGCGTTGGTCTCGGGATCCCAGAAGCCGCCGACGTAGATCAGACCGATGACGCAAAAGATGATGAGCAGGATAATGGGAATGAGCATATCCCACATATTCGCGCGGGAGGAGCCCTCCTCGTGCTCGTCGCTCAGCGCGCCGAGGTCGCCGGTCTGGGCAGCCTTGAGCTCTGCCGCGGCCATGGGACCGTAGTCCACGCCGAGAACGACCATGGTGATGACAAACACGATGGTGAGCAGAGAGTAGAAGTTATAGGGAATGGCCTCAATGAAGAGCTGGATGCCGGACACGCCGGTGTCGAGCTTCGCGGCGACGCCGGAGACGGCGGCCGCCCACGAGGAGATCGGCGCGATCATGCAGATCGGCGCGGCGGTGGCGTCAATGAGGTAGGCGAGCTTCACGCGGGAGATGCGCTGGCTGTCGGTCACGGGCGTCATGACGGAGCCGACGGTGAGGCAGTTGAAGTAGTCGTCAATGAAGATGAGCACGCCGAGGGCGAAGGTCGCGAGCAGCGCGCCGGCCTTGGAGTGAATGTGGCTCGCGGCCCAGCGGCCGAAGGCGGCGGAGCCGCCGGTGGCGTTGACGAGCGCGACCATCACGCCGAGGATCACGAGGAAGAGGAAGATGCCGGCGTTGTCGGCGATGGCGGCGGTCAGACCGTCGTTGATGATGGTGTCAAGCGCGCCGATGGGGCTGAAGTCCGTGGCGAGCAGGGCGCCGACGACGATGCCGATGAAGAGGGAGGAGTAGGTCTCCTTCGTCAGCAGGGCAAGGCCGATGGCGACGATCGGGGGAACGAGGGACCAGAAGGTGTTGACAAACATGAGGAATTCTCCTTTCGTGCGTCTGCACAAAAAATTTAAGCCATGATGCTTCCATCATGACTTAAACACAACACCTTTTGCAAATACGCTTTCGGCCGTATTCCGATCATGACAGCTCTCCGCCTTTCGGCGACAGTCCGACGGATGTTATCCCCCGGCCCGGTGAACGCACGCACAGGAATCCGTGTGTCCCCTCGGCGGCCGCCCCTTTCACTCTCCGGTTCCTGCCGGTCATGCAGAGCTACTGATGTTGGCCGCGCCTCTATCAAGACTTATTAAAAACAAGGACAGTATACACCCTCACAGCGTTTTGTCAAGAGAAAATGTAAAATTCTTGTGTCTTTTTTTGGTCATTCCGCGAATTCTGCCGCTTTCGGTGGGGTTCAGCTCTGCGGTCCCATGCAGAAGCCACGCGCAAGACAGCGTCCCAGCATCTGCACGAAGGTCACATGGCCCACGTCCTCGCCCGCGAGGATGGGCAGCTCGGCGACCGTGTTCCCCGCCGCGTCGCGCACCGTGAGCTGCCCGAGCGTGTCGCCCGCGTATACCGGCGCGGCGACGCTTTCCGCCAGCCCGACCTCCTTCGTCAGGCCGTTTGCCAGCGCCTTTTCCACCAGCAGGGTGTTCTCGCTCGTGAGCACCGGCTGCACCGTGCCGCGCACGCCGAGCGTCACCGGTACGGGCGGCAGCACTTCGTCGGGCGTGACGGTCACGAGCGACCAGGTCGAAAAGCCGTAGTTGAGCAGGCTCTTGGCGTCGGAGAAGCGCTCGTCGCTTGTCTTGCCCTTGAGCACGACCGCGATGAGCTCCATGCCGTTTTTCTCCGCCGTCGCGCTCAGACAATAGCCCGCCGAGCCGGTCGAGCCGGTCTTGAGGCCGGTCGCGCCGTCGTAGAAGCGGATGAGCTTGTTTGTATTTACGAGCATGGACTCTCCGCCGCGCAGCGAATCCATCCAAACGGTCGTGAATTGCCGGATGTCTGGATGATGCAGGATCAGCTCGCGCGACATGAGCGCGATGTCGCAGGCGCTCGTGAGGTGCCTCTCGGCGGGCAGGCCCGTGCAGTTGACAAAGTGCGTGTCGTTCATGCCGAGCTCCTGCGCCCGCGCGTTCATGCGCTCCACGAAGGCGTCCTCGCTGCCGGCAAGGTGCTCGGCGAGCGCCACCGCCGCGTCGTTGCCCGAGACGATGCACACAGCCTTGAGCAGGTCGCGCACCGTCATCTGCTCATTCTCCTTGAGCCAAATCTGGCTGCCGCCCATGCCAGCCGCGTGCGCCGAGCCCGTTACCACGTCGTCGTAGGAGAGCGCGCCGGAGTCGATGGCCTCCATCACCAGCAGCAGCGTCATGATCTTCGTCACGCTCGCCGGCTCGCGCGGCGTGTGCTCATCCTGCGCGAAGAGCACCGTGCCGGTCTGCTTTTCCATCAGCAGCGCGCTCGGACAGCTCACCGCCGGCCCCGCCGCCGCGGCGCTGACGCACAGGGCGAAGGCTGCCAGCAGAGAAAATACCGTTCGTTTCATGGGATGCACTCCTTTTTATGTCCTTTGCCCCATCCTATGCCGCCCGCCGGGGGCATATACGGAAAACTGTGCCGGCAGGCAAATTTCGCCTTGCATTGCGCGGGGAAGTCTGCTATAATAGCCTCACTTTGCAGGGTTAGTACATCGGTAGTGCATCGGCTTCCCAAGCCGAGAAGGCGGGTTCGATTCCCGTACCCTGCTCCAAAACAGAAGCGGCTTGCAATGCAAGCCGCTTCTGTTTTGGAATCCCGGATCGGGAATTAAAATGCTCGGGCGAAGTGAATTCGCCCTCCGCCAAGGTTTTGCCGCGCAAAACGCTTGCGGCGGCGCACTCGCGCCGGCAGACGAAAACGCGCGAAGCGGCTTGCAATGCAAGCCGCTTCTGTTTCACTTGAAGTACGCCACCAGCAGGTCGACGCAGGCGCCGTAGCTCTTGACGCCGATGGTGCCGTAGCTCTTGAGAAAGCCGTCGTAGACGGCGTTGGAGACCGTGTCCACCGGCCCCTCAAACTGCGCCCAGTAGGCGCCGGAAGCGCGCAGGTCGGCGACCACGCGCTCGTCGAGCGTTCCGCGCACGGCGCGCCAGCGCTCCGCGTCAGCGGAATAGAGCGCGTTGGCAAGATAAATGTAGCCCGACAGCGCGCCCGCGTAGCGGTAGGCGGCGTCGCCGCAGCGCAGGCAGGCGAGCACGGCGAGAAAATTGCACTCCTGCTCGCTCGCGATGCCGCGGCGGTGAGAAAGCTCATGCGCGACGGTGGTGGGCAGCGTCGCGGCGGGGAAATCGACGTTTACGTTGCACTCGCCCGTGAACGGGAAGTAGAAGCCGGTGAAGCCCATCGCGCTCATCACGCGGGAAAAGCGCATGGTCTTGGGCGGCACGTCGGTCATTTCGAGGAACGGAAATTCCTCATAAAGATTTTCGTAGATCTTCGGCGCGTAGGCGAGGATCTCCGCGCGGTCGCCGGCAAAGGCGCCGTCGGCGGCGCGGGGGACGTCTCCGGCGTATTCGTTCACCAGTGCGGCGAATTGCCGCGTCACGCGCTCGAGGTCGTCGACGGCGACCGGCCCGACATCGATGCCGCTTTTGTCGGTGAAGCTGTCAGCGTAGTAATTCGCACCCCAGAGCAGGCAAAAGAGCACATAGACGGTCAAAACCGCGTTCCCAAGCCCAAGCACGAGCGCGTAGACTGTGCCGCTTCTGTGCCGGCTGCGCGCGACGGCGCGCACGCCCAGCACGAGAAAGACGAGAAAGCCCAGCGCCGCGAGGACGTACAAACTTTCCGCGACGGAGAAGGGCACGCGCTCGCAGAGCTGTCCGATCGCGCGGCGCAGCGGGTTTGTGAAGCCCTCCGTCAGGGCGTTCATAGCGCCTCGGCTTTGACGCGCGAGCAAAAAGGCCGCAAGGAACGCAAGGTCCGCGAGCAGCCAGAGATGCAGTTTTTTGTAATGGGAAAACAAGGCTTTCATGGCGTCAGTCGGCGGCAGAGAGCAGCTCGCGCGTGTAGGCCTCACGCGGGTGCTCAAAAAGCTCCTGCACCGTGTTTTCCTCCACGATGCGCCCGTCCTTCATCACCATCACACGGTCGCAGAGCTGATAGACCACATTGAGATCATGCGAGATGAAGAGGAACGAGATGCCCAGCTCGTCGCGCACCGTGCGCATCAGCTCCAGAATCTGCCGCTGGATGGTCACGTCGAGCGCGCTGACCGGCTCGTCGGCGATGATGAGCCGCGGCTTTTGAATGAGCGCTACCCCGATGGAAACACGCTGGCGCTGCCCGCCGGAAAGCTCGTTCGGCCTGCGCGTCAGGCATTCGGCGGGAAGTCCGACCTTTTCGGCGATCTCCGCGACGCGGCGGCGCCGCTCGGCGGCGTCGTACTTGCCATAGATGCGCAGCGGCTCCTCTAAGCTCCAGCCGACGGTGTAGGCGGGGTTGAGCGAGGAGTAGGGGTCCTGAAAGATCATCTGCGGGCGCTTGGTGTAGTGGATGATCTCGCCCGTGTGGGTCTTGACCAGACCGAGGATATTTTTCACCAGCGTCGTTTTGCCGGTGCCGCTCTCGCCCACGAGCCCCAAAATTTCGCCGCGGCGGAGCGTGAAGCTCACGTCGTGCAGCACGGTATGGTCGTGCCGCCGCCCATGATCATCAGTGTCGCGGTACCAGCTTGTAAGGCTTTTGACTTCTAAAACAAGGTCGTCCATGGCGTTAACCTCTGCGCACGCGGCGCGGGATGGCGTTGATGAGCTCGGCGGTGTAGGGGTGCTGCGGCGCGGTGAAAAGCTGCTCGGGCGCGCCCTCCTCAACGATGTGACCGCGCTGCATCACGGCAACGCGCGAGCAGATGCGACGCACGACCTGCAAATTGTGCGAGATGAGCAGCATCGAGATGCCGCGCTCCCGGTTGAGACGGCGAAGCAGAGCGAGGATCTGCGCCTGTACGGTCACGTCGAGCGCGGTGGTCGGCTCGTCGAGCAGCAGCAAATGCGGATCGGTGACGATGGCTGCGGCGATCATCACGCGCTGGAGCTGGCCGCCCGAGCACTCGTGCGGATACTTGCGGTAAATTTCCTCCGGTGCGGGGAGGTCCACATCGCGCAGCGCCTCGAGCGCACGCGTGCGGCGCTGCTCCTTTGTGAGCTGCGTGTGGACGGCAAGCGCCTCCTCGACCTGCGGGCCGATGCGCATGAGGGGGTCCATCGCGGTCATCGGCTCCTGAAAGACAACGCCGAGCTCGCGGCCCTGGATGGCGCGCAGCTCCGCGCGGGGCAGGCGTAGGATATCGCGCCCGTCGAAGCGCACCTCGCCGGAGAGCGTGACCTTTTTGCGCTCGATGAGGCCCGAGAGCGTCATGGCGGTCACGGTCTTGCCGCTGCCGCTCTCGCCCACAAGCCCGACGACCTCGCCGTCGCGGATGGTCAGGTCGATGCCCGCCACGGCCTCGCGCGAGGCACCGTGAAAGCGGACGTGCAGATCATGGATCTCGACCATGGGGGCATCTCCTTTCTGAAAATCAGTTCTCGCCGCGCTGCAGGCCCTCGCCGATCAGGCTCACGCCGAGGATCAGCAGCACGATGACCGCGCCCGTGCCGAGCGCGTACCACGGCGCGGAGCCGAGCATACTCTGCGACTCCGAGAGCATATAGCCGAGGCTCGCCTCGTCGGGCGAAACGCCGATGGAGAGGTAGCTCATCGCCGCCTCAGCGAGCACGGCATTGTTGAAGCCGATGGTGATGGCGGAGACGAGCGTGTGCCAGATGTTCGGCAGAATGTGAACAAAGAGGATGCGCGCGGTGGACGCGCCCATCAGCTCCGCCGAATGGACGTAGTTCTGCGTGCGCGCGCGGGCAAACTCGCTGCGCACGATACGCGCGTAGCTTGGGATAAAGACGATGCCGAGCGCGAGCGTCATGTGCTCCCGCCCGCCGCCGAGCAGGCTCACGAGCACGAGCAGAATGAGAATGCTCGGAAAGGAGGCGAGCGCGTCGTTCAGACGCATGAGCACCTCGTCCACCCAGCCGCCGTACCAGCCGGTCAGCGCGCCGACGAGCGTGCCTACCACGGTGCCGATGGCGACGGTGCCGAGCGCGATGAGCAGCGTATCGCCCGCGCCGACCATGACGCGGCTCAAGATGTCGCGGCCGAACTTGTCCGTGCCCATCGGGTGCGCGGCGGACGGCGGCAGCAGGCGCGAAAAGTCCATGGCGTTGGGGGAGTAGGGCGTCCAGAAAAGGCCGAGGACAATGAAGCCGACGACCAGCGCCGTGAGCACGAGGCCCACGCGCAGAAAGGTATTTTTCTTTTTCATGCCGCACCTCCCGCTCCGCTGCCGAGCCGCGGGTCGATGCGCCGCGCGAGCAGATCGGCAAGGAGATTGCAGAGAATGACGGCGAAGGCCAGTAGCACGACAATGGCGCGCGCGACCGGCTCGTCGCGCCCCTCGATGGAGGTCAGCAGCAGCCGCCCGAGACCGGGGACGGCGAACACCTGCTCGATGACCACGCTGCCCGCGAGCAGATCGGCGACCGTCATGGCGAGGAAGGTCAGGACCGGCACGAGCGTGTTTTTCAGCACATGACGGTAGAGGATACCGCTGCGCGAGCGTCCGCGGCTCATGGAGGTGCGGACGTAGTCGCGCTGCGCCTCGTCTAAGATCGACGTGCGCAGGAGCTTGACCGTCATGGCGATGCGCGGCAGCGCGACCGCGAGCGCGGGAAAGAAGAGATAACCGATGTAATGCCCCACGCCGCCCGCCGGGAACGCGCCCGCGATGAACAGATGCAGCACAAGGCCGAAGAGATAGGTAAAGAGGATGCCGGTGAAAAACGGCGGCACCGCCATCACGACCTGATTGATCACGGTCAGCGCGCGGTCGAGCCGGCCGCCGGCGTATTTGGCCGACAGCACGCCGAGCGGAATGGAGACCGCCACGATGAGCGCGAACGCGAGCGCCGTGAGCGTCAGCGTGGACCCCAGCCGCTGCGCGATGAGCGAGCTCACGCTCTGCCCGTAGCGGTACGAGGTGCCGAGGTCGCCGCGCAGCGCATCCCACAGCCAGCGGCCGTAGCGCACGAGAAGCGGGTCGTTCAGCCCCAGCTCGATGCGCAGGGCCTCAAGCCGCTCGGGAGTCGCCTCCGTACCGAGCAGGCGCGTCGCCGCGTCACCGGAGAGGAGGGAGAAGGCAACGAAGGTCAAAAACGAGACGATCACCATCGTCAGCAGCATCGTTGCGATTTTTTTCGCTGTATAACGCATGGTGTTCGCCTCGCTTTGTCGGTCAGGGCGTCTGCCCTCGGATTTTCGTCAGGTGTAGGCCACGGTGCTCAGGTCGATGGCGTAGAGCGGGTAGAAGCGGTAGCCGCTGAGACCCTTGCGCACGGCGACAAGGTCCGCGAGGTCCTGAATGTAAACGTTCGCGGCGGTCTCGGCCAAAATTTCCTCGCAGCGGAGGTATTGGGCGGTCGCTTCCTCGTCGGTCGCGGCGCGGATGGCGGCGGCAAAGGCGTCATCGTATTCTGCGTTGGAATAATTCGTGAAATTATTACTCGCCGTAGAGGTAAAGCGTTCGAGCATGGCGCGGGCGGTCAGGGTGCTGGCGTCTACGCCGACGACGGTAGCCTGATAGCGGCGGCCGGAATAGACATTCTCGAGCCAGCTCGCCCACTCGACGGGGTCGATGGTCACGTTCACGCCGATGGCGCGGAGCTGCTCGGCGACGACCTGCGCGGTGTCCATGTGCGGCTGGTAGTTGCTGGGGACGGTGATGGTGAGGTCAAAGCCGTTGGGATAGCCCGCCTCGGCGAGCATCGCCTTGGCCTTTTCCGTGTCATGCGGATAGAGGTCGGCAAGCTCGGGCAGGAAATACTTGCGGAAGTTGGGATACATGCTGCTGCCGACCGCCGTGCCGTGACCGTCGGCCACAACGTCAAAGACCTGCTCGCGGTCGAGCGCATAGCACAGCGCCTTGCGCACCGTTTCGTTCGCAAGCGGCTCGTAGGCGTGGTTGAGATACACGGCCTGCACGAGGTTCATGGTGCCCTCGAGAATGTTGAAGCTCTCGGTGAGCTGGTTTGCCTGCGTGGCAGTCAGGTGGGCGCAGATGTCCACCGCGCCGCTCTTGAGTGCCATGACCAGCGCCTCGGCATTCTCATAAATTTGATAGGTGACCTTGTCCACCTTCGCGCCCTCGCCCCAGTAATCGGCGAAGCGCTCCAGCACAAGATTCTGCTGCGCGGCGCGAGAGATAAACTTGAACGGACCGGTACCGACCGGGTCCGCGCCGTCGGCGTGGTTCTCCGGTGTGATGGCCAGCGTCATGTAGGAGAGGAAATCGCTGTCGGCGGCCTTGAGGACAACGGAGACATAGTCGCTGCCGATGTCGATGGCGTCAATGTTATCCAGCGCCTTCCAGCTGCCGGACTGCATGGCCTTGTCGATCGACCATGCGACATCCATTGCCGTGACCTCGCTGCCGTCGTGGAACTTCACACCGGGGCGGAGATGGAACGTATAAGTGAGCTGATCGTCGGAGATCTCCCAGCGTTCGGCGACGGCAGGGATCAGGTTGCCGTCCGCATCGGGCTTGACGAGCCCCTCAAACACGTTGAACAGCACCTCGCGGTTCGCGGCGGTGACGGAGGTGTAGGGGTCAAGGCTGTTTTCCAGGTCCTGCGCGATGCCGACGACGATCTCGTTCGCGTCGCGCCGCGCGTCGGTCGTGTCGGCGTTCCCGCCGCAGGCGGCGAGCGAGAGCAGCAGGGTCAGGGAAAGGAACAGGGTGAGGATGCGCTTATTCATGGTTTTCTCCTTTTGGTGTTGTGGTCGTGCCCGTCAAAACCCGACGGGGCGCAAAGATCGTGTCGTCCGTCACGCCCTTTTTGCGCAGGGACGATTCACACAGGAAGCTCACGGCGGAATGGATGCAGGCGAACACCGGCACGCCGAGGAACATACCCAGCACGCCGCCGAAGCCGCCGCCGACAAGGATGGCGACGACGATCCAGAAGCTCGAAATGCCGACGGTCTCGCCCAAAATTTTGGGGCCGAGGATGTTGCCGTCGAACTGCTGGAGGGCAATGATGAAAATGATAAAGTAGAGGCACTGGCGGGGGCTCACGAGCAGGATCAAAAACGCGCTGGGGATCGCGCCGAGGAAGGGACCGAAGATGGGGATGATGTTCGTCACGCCCACAAAGACCGCGATGATGGGCGTGTAGGGGAACTTCAAAATCGAGCAGACGATGAAGCAGAGAATGCCGATGATGAGCGAGTCGAGCAGCTTGCCGCGCACAAAGCCGGAGAAGATGCGGTCGGCCTCGCGGGTGGCACGCAGCGCGCGCTCATAGTGCGGCGCGGAGACGAGCGAGTAGAGCAGCTTGCGCGTGTGGAGGCCGAAGGTCTCCTTGCGGGCGAGGATGTAAACGGAAACGACGATGCCCACGAGCAGGTCCTTGGCAAAGACCAGCACGCTCAGCACGCCGCCGGTCACGGCGACGATGGCGACCTGTGCGCCGGGAATGACGGTGTTCTTCACCCAGTCGACCAGCTCATTGTAGTAATCACGGACCAGCGTGAGCACACGCTCGGAGATGTAGGGATTGTCCTCCACAAGCTGCGTGACCCAGGTGTAGATGGTGCGGTAATAGCTCTCGAGATTGGAAAAGAGCAGCGATACGCTCGCGACCAGCTCGGGGATCAGGATGCTGAAGAGCAGATACACGAGTCCCAGCGCAAGGAGCCAGGTCACAAGGATGCTCAGGCAGCGCATCAGTCCGGCACGCTTGACGCCGAGCCTGTCGCGGAGGAGACGGTCGAAAAAGTCCACGATGGGCGTGAGCAGGTAGGCCATCGCAAGACCGTAAAGCACGGGCTTGAGGATGCCGAAGAGCTTTTCTATAAAAATAAACAGCACGCCGTCCTGAAAGAAGGTGTCGTAAAACACGAGAATGGCGCAGGCCGCGGCGGTAATGGTCACGCCCCAGTGAAGATAGGTTTTCTGCTTCATGTTTCCTCCTTTGCCCTCGGCCGGCACAGTGCCTGCCCGTATTCAGAATAAATCAAGCTTAGCATACTATGATTATTGCGGAATTGCAATAGCACAATTTCTGTGCTATACTAAAATTAACCGAATCTTCAAACTTTTTCCGTTCGCAGAAAGGATGAATGCTGTGGAAAAGAAGCTGCTGTTTATCGTCAATCCCCGCGCGGGCAAGACGAAATCGCGCGCGCCGCTGTTCGACGCCGTTTCGATCTTCTCCAAGGCGGGCTATCTGGTCCGCGTGGCGGAGACGCGGCGGCACGGCGACGCGACCGAGCTGGCCGAGCGCTTCGGCGGAGATTTCGATCTCGTCGTCTGCCACGGCGGAGACGGCACGCTCAACGAGACGGTCAACGGCATCATGCGCCTGCCGCGGGAGAAGCGTCCGCCGCTGAGCTACCTGCCTGGCGGCAGCACGAACGACTTCGCGGCAAGCCTGTCCATTTCCTCCGATCCCGCGCTCGCGGCGCAGAGCGCTATGCGCCTTCAGCCGCGCGACCTGGACGTGGGCGTGTTCAATGAAAAGAACTTCGTTTACGTCGCGTCCTTCGGCGCGTTCACGCGCACGGCCTACACCGTGCCGCAGGACATCAAGAATATGTTCGGTCACTTTGCCTATCTTCTCGAGGGCGTGAAGGACCTTGAAACGCTCTGCCCCTATCCCATGAAGATTACCGCCGACGGCGAGGTGTTCGAGGGCGAGTACCTCTTCGGCGCGGTATGCAACTCGACCTCCATCGCGGGACTGATGAAGCTCTCACCCAACGCGGTGGATCTGTGCGACGGGCAGTTTGAGCTGATGCTCGTGCCCGTGCCGAAAACACCGCTGCAGCTCCAGCGCACCATCCGCGCCATCGTTTACGAGGAATACGAAACGAGCAACGCGCTCATCTTCCGCCATGTCCGCCATGTCACGGCGGAGAGCGACGGCAGCATTCCATGGACGCTCGACGGCGAATACGCCCCCGGTGTGCCGAAAATCGAGATCGGCATTGAGGACAACGGGATACAGATGATGATATGAGCCTGTGCAGAGGCTAAGAAACGCGCGGCGACGCCGCGCGTTTCTCTTTTACTCGCTCGTGAGCTGGTAAACGCCCTCTGTATTGCCGAGCAGATACTGCGCAAATTCCACAGCCTGCGTGTCGGCCCCACCGTAGCGCACACCGTCTCCATCGTAGAGCCGCAGTACCGTCTGTGCCGTCTCGTCCGCACTGAGTTTTTCCAGCGCGGCAAGCAGCGCCGCAGCGAACTCGTCGCCGCCGACGATGGCGTCAGCGGTACTGACGGACACCGTTTCGCCGCCGACCGTGCAGCCGTAGATCTCCATCCAAAGCGCCTCATCCGGAGCCTCGCCGTGTAGCACCACAAGATCCGCAGTGGAGGACACCTCATCCGCGCTGACGTACTCTGTCAGGCGCGGAATGCTGTCCGCCGTCATGCCATTGGCGTTCACGTCCATCATGCTGTCGAGAAACCGCCGGGCCACATCGTCATCCACAGGCACGGCGAACACGGGGTCGCTCCCATTATCCATCCAGAAGCTGCCGAGCAGCGTCTCCCACGCATGCAGCGCGCCGCCGCCCGCCGCGTCCTTTTCAAACGCCGCGCGCAGCGTGCGGTTCTGGTCGGAGACCGGGAAATACAGCCCGACACGCTCCGTGTCGCCGGCGGGTTCCTCCGGCACGGAGACCAGCCGCAGCACGTCCTCGTGCGCCAGATACGTCTCCATCGGCATGAAGCCGACCTGCACCGAGCCGCGCGCGAGCGCGTCGGCGGTGGCCTCGTCGCTCGCGCCGAAGGTCACGTTGACCCTGCCGACCGTCACGCCCTCGTCGGCGAGCGCGCCGATGAGCAGTGGCGGCAGCTCCTTCTTTAATTGCATCAGCGCGTCCGTGTCACGGTCGCCCGCAACAAATTCCACATTCAGCTCCGCGAGCGTGATGCCCTCCTCCGGCGGTGGCGTCGGCTCGTCGGGCCTGCTCGGGGTGGGCTCCCGCTTTCCGCAGCCGCTGAGCACGGCGAGCAGCGCAAGGGCAAGGAAGAAAGAAAACATACGCTTCATGGTCAGCGCCTCCTCACAGAATAAGCTGGAATGAAATCCTCTGGTGTGGCTATTATAGCATAGGGCGCGGCGGGAAAGTGTGACGATTTCATTACAAATCACTTGATAATCCGCAAAAGCATGGTATGATTGGAAAAACAGCCTTTTCGGGGAGGTGGGCGCGCCGTGACGGTGAGGAAAAACAGGATACGGCTCGGCGGCGCGCTGCTCGCGCTCGTGCTTTCGCTTTCGCTCGTCGGCTGCGCTGTGCGGGAGGGATCGGCGGACGACGGGCGGCTGCGCGTCGTGACGACGCTCTTCCCCTACTACGATTTTGCCCGCGCCGTCGCGGGGGACCGCGCGGACGTGACGCTGCTGCTCGCACCGGGCCGCGAGGCGCACAGCTTTGAGCCGACCCCGCTCGACGCCGTGACCATCTCGCGCGCCGATGTTTTCATCTACAACGGCGGCGAGGGCGAGGTCTGGGCGGACGATATGCTCGACGCCGTGGGCGAGGACATCGGCACGGTGCTGCGCATGATGGACTTTGTCGATGCCCGCGAGGAGGAGTTTTCCGAGGGGATGCAGGGCGCGGACAGCCACGACCACGCGCATGACCATGGCCATGACCACGAGCTTCACGACCATGCGGAGCATGACCATGACGACAGCGATGAGGTCGAGTACGACGAGCATATCTGGACGTCGCCGAAAAACGCCATCAGGCTCTGCCGCGCCGTCGCCGACGCGCTCTGCGCGGCGGACGCGGAAAACACGGATCTCTACCGCGCGAACTGCGAGGACTACTGCGCGCAGCTCGAAGCTCTCGACGCGGACCTCCGCGCCCTGCGCGCGAACGCCGTGCGCGATCTGCTGATCTTTGCCGACCGCTTTCCGTTTTTGTACTTCTGTGAGGAATACGACCTCCATTACCGCGCGGCGTTCCACGGCTGCTCGGGCGACACCGAGCCGAGCCTCGCCACGCTCAAGTACCTCATCGACAAGGTGAACGACGAGCACATTCCGGTCGTCTACACCATCGACCTGAGCAGCCAGAAGGTCGCGGAGGCGGTGAGCGAATGCACCGGCGCGCGCATCGGACGGCTGTGGTCGATGCAGACCGTCTCGCGCACGGACTTCGACGCGGGCGAGACCTATTTAACGCTGATGCAGCGAAATTACGAGGCTTTGAAAGGAGGCTTGCTGTGATGGAACGGGATATTCTGCTTGCGTGCCGTGACGCAAGCCTCGGCTACGAGCACCGCGCGCTGCTCGAGCATCTGACGTTTACCGTCCGCGCGGGGGATTACCTCTGCGTGGTGGGCGAGAACGGCAGCGGCAAATCGACGCTGATGAAAAGCCTCCTCGGCCTGCTCGCTCCACTCTCCGGCACGATCGACTGCCCCGTGCAGCGCGCGGGGGCCATCGGCTACCTTCCGCAGCAGACGAGCGCGCAGCGCGATTTTCCCGCTACGGTGAGCGAGGTCGTGCTCTCGGGCTTTGCCAACAAGCGCGGGCTGCACTTTTTCTACTCCGCCGCGGAGAAGAGCGCGGCGCTGATGAACATGGGCAAGCTCGGCGTGCTGGAGCTGCAGAACCGCTGCTACCGCGAGCTTTCCGGCGGACAGCAGCAGCGCGTGCTGCTCGCGCGCGCCCTGTGCGCGGCGGACCGCCTGCTCATTTTGGACGAGCCGGTCACGGGTCTCGACCCCGCCGCCACGCAGGATCTCTATAAGACCCTGCGCTACCTCAACGAAAAAGAGAAGATGGCGGTCATCATGGTCACGCACGATATGCGCGGCGCTCTGCGCGAGGCGCGCACGATACTGCACATCGGGCGCGACGGCTGGTTTTTCGGCACGGTGGCGGAGTATCTTGCCTCCCCCGCCGGCAAGCGGTTTGGAGGTGCATTGTGAGTCTGCTGCTGGAAATGTTCACCTATCCCTTTATCCTGCGGGCCTTCGCCGTGGGTATCCTCGTCTCGCTCTGCGCGGCGCTGCTCGGCGTGCCGCTCGTTTTGAAGCGCTACTCGATGATCGGCGACGGCCTTTCCCACGTCAGCTTCGGCGCGCTGGCTGTCGCGGTCGCCTGCGGCTTCGCGCCGCTGGCGTTCTCTGTGCCGGTCGTGGTGGCCTCGGCCTTCCTGCTGCTGCGCATCGCGGAGCATAGCCGCATCGGGGCGGACGCCGCCATCGCGGTGCTTTCGGCCTCGGCACTCGCCATCGGCATTGTGGTCACGAGTCTCACCACGGGCATGACCACGGATGTGGACAGCTATATGTTCGGCAGCATCCTCGCCATGTCGCGCGGCGACGTGGCGCTCTCGGTGACGCTGGCAGCTGCCGTGCTGGCGCTCTTTATCCTCTTCTATCACCGGCTCTTTGCCGTCACGTTCGACGAGAGCTTTTCCCGCGCGACGGGCGTGAAGGTGGGCGCCTACCATTCGCTCCTCGCGCTGCTCACGGCGCTGACGGTCGTGCTCGGAATGCGCATGATGGGCGCCATGCTCATCTCCAGCCTCATTATCTTCCCCGCGCTCTCGGCCATGCGCATTTTCAAGAGCTTCCGCGCGGTGGTCGTGTGCGCGGGCGCGCTGAGCGTGGTGTGCTTCTGCACGGGGCTGATCGCCTCGTACCTCCTTTCCACGCCGGTCGGCGCGAGCGTGGTGCTCTGCAACCTGCTCGTGTTCCTGCTCTGCTGCCTTGCGGGACGGAGATAACAAAAGAAAACAGCGAGACGCGAAGCCCTGCTTGGGGCCTCGCGCCTCGCTTTCGCTGTGAGAAGATCGCGTGGAAACGGTATCAGATGATGTGGTACTCCTTGAGGAGCTTTTCGATGTCGGTGCCCTCGATCTTGCCGAGCACCTTCTTGAGCGCCATTTTTTCCACGAGGTTCAGCTCCATGTCGATGGGCTTCTTGCCGTCGCGCAGCTTCACGGTCGCGTCGAGCAGGTCGCGCACATCGTACACGCTGCCCCAGACCTCGGGCACGCCGCGGTCGACGTTCAGCAGAGTGTAGACGGCCTCCATGCCGGTGCGCATGGAATACTCGGTGGTGAAGATGGTGTCGCGCGGCGTCTCGGCGAACTGACCGAGGAAGGCGAAGTTCACGGCTCCGTCGGGCACGACCTTCGGACGGTCGCCGTAGGCGCGCGGCATGAAGAAGGCGTCGATATACGGCATCATGACGGGCACGGTGTTGGCGCTGTTCGTGGCCAGCTCCTCAATTTCACCCTCGGGTACACCGATGTGATACAGCCACTCCATGCAGATCTCCTTGCCTGTGCACTCGCGCATGGGCTTTTTGATGAAATCGCCGGGCTTGTCGGTGAAGAGGGAGTAGACCCAGACGAGGCAATGGTCCTTCGGCTGCTCGCGGAACTGCGGCTGGCGGTTGATGGTCCAGCTCATGAGCCAGTTTGAATCCTTGACGGAGACAATGCCGCCGGTAACAACGTGACCTGTAAACGGATCGCGCTTGCAGATCTTCTTGATATAGGGAATGATACGGTCGTCCAGCGTTTCGACTGTCGCGCTCATCCAGTTCGTCTTCTCGGGGTCGGAGCAGAACTTGTCGGGATGGCCGAACGCGGGGTCCTGCGCGGCGATCTTGCGCCACATGTCCCAGCCGCCGCCGGGTTTGAGCTCGGTGTTATAGGTTGCGGGCATGTTCTGGCTGCCCATCGAGGAATTTTCCACGCAGCCGCCGTTCGTGATGAAGACCAGATCGTTTTCCGTAAGGTCAATGCCGTCTTCCTTGCCGTCGTGAATCATCTCAATGCGCTTTGCGACCTTCTTGCCGTCGCGGCAGTCAAAGATCACGTTCGTGACCTGCGTGCCGAAATGGAACTGCACGCCGAAGCTCTCGAGGTACTTCACCATCGGCAGGATCATCGACTCATACTGGTTGTACTTCGTGAAACGCAGGGCCTTGAAATCGGGCAGGCCTCCGATGTGGTGGATATAGCGCTGAATGTAGAGCTTCATCTCCAGCGCGCTGTGCCAGTTTTCAAAGGCGAACATCGTTCTCCAGTAGAGCCAGAAATTCGAGTTCAGGACTTCATCGTCAAAGTAATCGGTGATCTTCTTGTCCTGAAGCTCCTCGTTCGGCGTGAAGAACAGCTTCATGATCTCCATCGCGCCCTTGTCGGAAATATCAAACTTGCCATCGGTGTGCGCGTCCTGTCCGCGCTTTTCGGTGGCGCGGCAAAGAGAATAGTTGGGGTCCTCCTTGTTGAGCCAGTAATACTCGTCGAGCACGCTCACGCCCTCGGTCTCGATGGAGGGGATGGAGTGGAACAGGTCCCACATGACCTCGAAATGGTTGTCCATCTCGCGGCCGCCGCGCATCACATAGCCGAGGTTCTCGAACTTATACCCGTCGCACGCGCCGCCGGCAAGATCGCCCTTCTCCAGAATATGCACCCGCTCGCCCTTCATCTGCGCGTCGCGCACGAGATAGCAGGCCGCCGTCAGAGCAGCAAGGCCGCTGCCGACAATATAGGCCGATTTCTTGTCAATGCCCTCGGGCTTCTTGGGTCTTGCAAACGCTTCATAGTTGCCGCTGGAATAATACATAACATAGCCTCCATTCAGAATCAAAAAACAATGGCCGGAAACATGACCTGCGGCGTTCTCTGTCAACCACTTTTGCCGCACGCTCTATGTTTCCCTTTCGATGGCACAAGCATACTACGAAAGCGAAAGCTCCGCCATGTGCAAAACGCCCACCGTGACGGAATTTCCATCACAGCAGGCATAGTTGCATGATTTTTGGTCATCAGGCGGGCATTTGCCCAGAATTACTTTTTGAAGCTGTCTTTGAGCAGCACGCTGCGGTTGAAGACGAGGTGGTCTGCCTTGCAGTCCTTCGAGTCCAGGCAGAAGTAGCCCACGCGCATGAACTGATAGCACGGAGCCGTATGCGCCGCGCGGCCTTCGCCTTCTTCGTCGTACTTCTCTGCTTCGGCAACCAGCGCAGACTCGACCTTGCAGCCGGTGAGCACCGTGAGCGATTCTGGGTTCATGCACTCTAAGAAGTCCTTGTCCGCGCCGTCGGGCTGCGCGTCCAGGAACAGGTTGTCGTACAGGCGAACCTCTGCGTCGACGCAGGTTTCCGCGTCCACCCAGTGGATCGTCGCGCCTTTGACCTTGCGGCCGTCAGCAGGGTCGCCGCCGCGGGAGTCCGGGTCATACTCGGCGTAGACCTCGACGACGTTTCCGGCTTCATCGCGCTTGCAGCCCGTGCAGCGAATGAGGTAAGCGCTCTTGAGACGGCACTCGGGGCCTTCCGGATAAAGACGCTTATACTTGGGAACGGGCTCAGCAAGGAAATCGTCCGCCTCGATCCAGAGGTTCCGGGAGAACGTGACGGTGTGCGTGCCGGCTTCGGGATGGACGGGGTTATTTTCAACCTCGAAGGTCTCAGACTGTCCCTCAGGGTAGTTCGTGATGACGAGCTTTACGGGACGAAGGACGGCCATCGTGCGCTCGGCGGTGTCGTTGAGGTCCTCTCGCAGGCAGTGCTCGAGCAGCGCATACTCCACCGTGTTCGCGGATTTTGCAACGCCGATGCGCTCGCAGAAATCGCGGATGGCGTGGCTCGTGTAGCCGCGTCTTCTCAGGCCGCAGAGCGTCGGCATTCTCGGATCGTCCCAGCCGGAAACGCGGCCGGTCTCGACAAGAAGCCGCAGCTTGCGCTTGGACATGACGGTATGGTCAATGCCGAGACGCGCAAACTCGATCTGGCGCGGCTTGTGATACGGGATCGAAATATTGCTCACGACCCAGTCATAAAGCGGCCGGTGCGCCTCAAACTCCAGCGAGCAAAGAGAATGCGTAATGCCCTCGAGCGCGTCCTGAATGGGGTGGGCAAAGTCGTACATCGGGTAGATGCACCACTTGTCGCCCTGCCGGTGATGGTGCATGTAGCGGATGCGGTAGATGACGGGGTCGCGCATGTTGAAGTTTCCGCTCGCGAGGTCAATTTTCGCGCGCAGCGTCTTCGACCCCTCGGGGAACTCGCCGGCTCTCATGCGCGCAAACAGATCGAGGTTTTCCTCGACCGAGCGGTCGCGGTACGGCGAGACGGCGGGCTTTCCGATGTCGCCGCGGTACTCGCGGAACTGCTCCGCCGTCAGATCGCAGACGTAGGCAAGGCCCTTTTTGATGAGCTCGACGGCGTATTCATAGTCCTTTTCAAAATAGTCCGAGCCATAGAAGAACCGGTCGCCCCAGTCAAAGCCCAGCCAGTGAATGTCGGCTTGGATCGCGTCGACATACTCCGTGTCTTCCTTCGTGGGGTTCGTGTCGTCCATGCGCAGGTTGCACAGGCCTCCGAATTTTTCCGCCGTACCGAAGTCGATCGTGAGCGCCTTGCAGTGGCCGATGTGCAAATATCCGTTCGGCTCGGGCGGGAAACGCGTGTGGACCTTCAGCCCTTCAAACTGACCGCCGGGGGCAATATCCTCTTCAATGAAAGCGTCGATAAAGTTTCTCGACTCCAAGGGCTTTCTTTCTTCTTCCATGTGATACATCCTCTCTTGTGCGTCCTGATTCTCTGTATTATATACGATTTTACGCCGCAACGCAACGGGGAATTCTTCTTTCGCTTCAATATATGAATTTACCGTGAAAAATGCAAATTCCCTCTTTTCAATTTCCCAAAATTATTATAGAATAGGAAAAGAGTTTTATAAGGAGAGGTATGGCATGAGCGAACCAAAATATCATCGGGTACTGCTGAAAATCAGCGGCGAGGCACTGGCGGGCGAAGCGCACCGCGGGCTCGACTTTGACGTCATCGGCGGCGTGTGCGACGTGGTCAAAAAGTGTGTGGAAAAAGGCGTGCAGATCGGCATTGTCGTCGGCGGCGGAAATTTCTGGCGGGGCCTCAAAGACGGCGGCGACCGCATGGAGCGCACGAGAGCCGACCATATGGGCATGCTGGCAACGTGCATCAACGCCTTAGCGGTCGCGGACTGCCTCGAGCAGCGCGGCGTGGCGGTGCGTGTGCAGACGGCCATCGCTATGAACCAGATCGCAGAGCCCTACATCCGCAGCAAGGCCATCCGGCATCTGGAGAAGGGCCGCGTCGTGATCTTCGCCTGCGGCACCGGCAACCCGTTCTTCTCAACGGATACAGGCGCTGTCCTGCGCGCGGCAGAAATTAACGCGGACGCGATCCTGCTTGCCAAGAACATCGACGGCGTCTACTCGGCAGACCCCGCAAAGGACCCGACGGCGGTTCGCTACGACGAAATTTCCTACGACGAGGTACTCGCGAAGCATCTGGCCGTCATGGACTCGACCGCGACATCCCTTTCCATGGACAACCACATTCCCGTGCAGGTCTTCGCGCTGAAGGACCCCGAAAACATTCTGCGCGTGGTCATGGGCGAAAAAATCGGAACGATTGTGAAGGAGGAACTTTAACATGGCAGATCTCAAGCAGTTCGAACGCAAAATGGAAAAAACTCTGGAGGTGCTCGCCTCCGATTTCGGTGCCGTCCGCGCAGGCCGGGCCAACGCGCAGGTGCTCGACCGGATCACGGTTGAGTATTACGGCACGCCCACGCCCGTCGGTCAGGTCGGCACGATTTCTTCCCCTGACCCCCGCACGCTCGTCATCCAGCCGTGGGACGGCTCGCTTCTGAAGGTCATTGAAAAGGCGATTCAGACCTCCGATCTCGGCATCAACCCGCAGAACGACGGCCGCGTCATCCGCCTCGTCTTCCCGCAGCTGACCGAGGAGCGCAGAAAAGAGCTCACCAAGCAGGTCAAAAAGTACGGCGAGGACGCAAAGGTCGCCGTCCGTAATGTCCGCCGCGACGCGGTCGACTTTGTCAAAAAGGCGCAGAAGAAGGGCGAGCTGACCGAGGACGACCAGAAGAAGGCCGAAAAGGACATTCAGGAGCTCACCGATAAATACATCAAGAAGATCGACGAAATGTGCGCCAAGAAGGATAAGGAGCTCATGGAGATTTAATCCATCTCCGTAGGATTTCCGGGAACCGCTGAAAAATTCGTAGGGGCGGACGACTCTGTCCGCCCTGCAAAATGCATTTTCGAAACGCGAAAATCTTCGGCGAATTCGCAGCTTCCCAAGGGCGGACAGAGTCGTCCGCCCCTACGCAGTTTCGTGAGAGCGCGCAATTTCGTAAGATTACACGTTTACGCGAGCGTGCGCAGTTTCGCAAACCAATTCGCAACCATCCGCAAAGGCCGCCGCTCGGCGGCTTTTGTTTTGAAAGGGTAAGCTATGGCAATCACAAAACAAACATCGCTCGCGCTGGACCCCGCGCGCATGCCGCGCCACGTCGCCATCATCATGGACGGCAACGGCCGCTGGGCGCAGAAGCGCGCGCTTCCCCGCACGGCGGGCCACAAGGCAGGCGCGGAGACCTTCCGCCGCATCGCGACCTGCTGCAAAAATTTAGGGTTAGAGTATCTCACCGTCTACGCGTTTTCGACCGAAAACTGGAAGCGCTCGGAAGACGAGGTCTCTACCATCATGCGCCTGTTTGAGAACTATCTCCACGAAGCCATCGACACCATGGAGCGCGATCAGATCCGCCTCAAAATCTTAGGCGAGCAGGCGCGCATCAGCCCGGAGCTGCGCAGGCTCATCGCGAAGACCGATGAAATTTCCGCGCATTACGACGGCTTTCAGGCAAACGTCTGCATCAACTACGGCGGCCGGGACGAGATTGTCCGCGCTGCCAGAAGATTTGCGGCTATGTGTATGGAAGGAGCCGTCCAGCCGGAGGAGCTGACAGAGGGCCTTTTCTCCGGGTTACTCGATACCGCCGGTATCCCCGACCCCGAGCTCATCATTCGTCCTTCGGGTGAGATCCGCACATCGAACTTCCTTCTCTGGCAGTCGGCGTACGCGGAGTATTACTTTACGGACGTGCTCTGGCCGGATTTCGATGAAGAAGAGCTGAAACGAGCGATTTTGTCTTATCAGGGCAGGAACCGCCGCTTTGGAGGTGTCAAATGAAACAGAGATTACTTGTCGCCGCCGTCGGCGTTCCGGCGCTGCTGGTCATTTTGCTGGCGCTGCCGCCGTTTGCCACGACGGTGCTGGTGTGCCTGATTGCCGGCATTGCGGCATATGAGCTGCTGCACACCGCTGCTAAGCAGCCCCGTCCCATCGTCTATGTTCTCACGATCGCCTGCGCGCTTGTGTGCGTATGGAATGCTGAGCTATCTGAGATCGTCTTCCCCATCGCGGCGTTTCTGCTGCTGACGGCGCTGTGCCTGATTGCCGTTCTGACGCACGGAAAAGAAAACGCCATGCCGTTTTCGGACGTTTCTTTGTGCATGCTTGCGGGCGTCGTGTTCCCGGTTATGTACAGCTGCATCGCGTATCTGCGCCAGACCGGAAGGGTTCTGGTGCTGATGCCGTTTGTCATCGCCTTTGTGGGAGATTCCGCGTCGATGCTCGGCGGCATGGCGTTCGGCGGCAAAAAGCTCTCGCCCTACGTTTCGCCCAATAAGACCGTCTCCGGCTTTGTCTGCGGTCCCATCGGAAGCGCGCTCGGCATGGTGATTCTCGGGCTCATTGAAAAAGCGGTGTGGTCCTTTACCATTCCGCTCTGGTATCTTGCCGTCATCGGCGTGGTCGCCAATCTCTTCGGGCAGCTCGGAGACCTCACGACGAGCCTGATCAAGCGCGAGGTCGGCGTGAAGGACTACAGCCACCTGTTTCTGACCCACGGCGGCATGCTCGACCGGTTCGACTCGACGCTCTTCATTGCGCCGGTCGTGTATGCCATGATGTTCCTTGCGGAGGCGATTGTATGAGCAACTGTATTTCTGTTTTAGGCTCGACGGGCTCCATCGGCCGGCAGACGCTGGACGTGGTCGACAAGCTCGGTCTGCGCGTGGCGGCTCTGACGGCGAACCGGGACGTGGACCGGCTTGAGGCGCAGTGCCGCAAATACCGCCCAAAGCTTGCCGCAATGATGGACGAAGCGGCTTACAAGGAATTAAAGGCGCGTCTTTCGGATATGAATATAACAGTCGTGCTGGGGCTCGAGGGGCTCATTACGGCGGCAAGTCTCCCGGAGGCTGACACGGTCGTCACGGCCGTCTCCGGCATGGTCGGCCTCAAGCCAACGCTCGCTGCCATCCGGGAGAAAAAACGCATCGCGCTTGCCAACAAGGAAACTTTGGTTTGTGCGGGCGAACTTGTGATGGGGCAGGCAAAAAAATACGGCGCGAAGATTATCCCCGTCGACTCTGAGCACTCGGCAATTTTCCAGTGTCTGATGGGAAACCGCGGCAAAACGCAGATTAAGCGCCTGATTCTGACCTGTTCCGGAGGGCCCTTCTATGGTCTTTCCCGCGCGGAGCTCGCCGAAAAGAAAAAGGCCGACGCACTGCGCCACCCGAACTGGAAAATGGGTGCAAAAATCACCATCGACTGCGCGACGCTTATGAATAAGGGTCTGGAGATCATCGAGGCCATGCGGCTTTATGATCTGCCGCTCGAGAAGGTCACGGCAGTCGTGCACCGACAGTCGATCGTCCACTCGATGGTCGAGTTTACGGACGGCGCTGTTATGGCGCAGCTCGGCGCGCCCGATATGCGCATTCCCATCTCGCTTGCCATGACGTATCCCGAGCGGAAGGAAACGCCCGCGCCCGCGCTCGACCTTCTGTCCTGCCCGCCCTTGACGTTCGCGGAAATTGACGAAGGGAACTTCGACTGCTTCCGCCTTGCCAAAGAGGCGGCAAAACGCGGCGGCACGGTCTGCGCAGCCATGAACGCAGCAAATGAAGAGGCGGTCGCGCTCTATTTGCAGGATGCCATCGGCTTTTACGACATTTCCGAGCTGGTCTCCCGCGCGATGGAGCTGCCGTCTGTGGAAAATCCCAAGCTGCGCGATATTCTAAATGCCGACAAGGCCGCGCGTGAGCTTGTCTGGAGCCGTTTTTCCCGGTAATTTCGCATTTTTTATCATCAGGTGATGCTATGTATATTTTACTCGCAATTTTGATGTTCGGCTTTCTGATCTTTATCCACGAGCTGGGGCACTTTCTCTCGGCGAAGCTGCTTGACGTACAGGTCAACGAATTTGCCATCTGCATGGGGCCCGTGCTTTGGCAGAAGAAAAAGGGCGAAACGACCTATTCTCTGCGCGCGATTCCGATTGGCGGCTTCTGCGCAATGGAGGGAGAGGACGAAGAGTCGGACAATCCGAGAGCGTTCCCGCAGAAAAGCTGGTGGCGGCGGCTGATCATCCTCGCTGCCGGGTCGTTCATGAACTTCGTCGCGGGCTTTCTTGTGATCGTCCTTCTCTACACCGGCGCCAGCGCCTACTCCGCTCCCATCGTCACGGACTTTTTTGAGGGCTGCCCGTTAGAGTCCTCCGACGGCTTGCAGGTGGGCGATGAGCTCTACAAGATCGACGGCCGGCGCGTGTATCTCTACTCGGACGTTGGGATGCTGCTTTCCCGGAACAAAACGGGCGTATACGATGTCGTCGTGAAGCGAAACGGCGAGCTGGTCGAGCTCCATGAGTTTGAGATGAAGCCGCAGCTTTATATGGTCGACGGCCAGCAGGAGTATAAATACGGGCTGTATTTTGGAACCGTTCCGGGTGGATTTTCCAATTGCCTCAAATACAGCTGGTACACGGCGATGGATTTCGCGCGGCTGGTCTGGATGAGCCTGGAGGATTTGGTGTCCGGGCTCGTGTCGGTGAGCGATATGTCGGGCCCCGTCGGCATTGTCTCGACGATTTCCGAGGTCGGCAATCAGTCGGCCACCGTGCGCGACGGCCTTCAGAATATCGCCTATCTCGGCGCGTTTATCGCGATCAATTTAGCCGTCATGAACATGCTGCCGCTTCCCGCGCTCGACGGCGGGCGCATCTTTTTGCTTCTCGTGAACTCGCTTTTTACCGCCATTACGAAAAAGAAAATTCCCGCCAAATACGAGGCCTATGTCCACGCCGCCGGTATGGTACTGCTGCTGGGCTTCATGGCGTTTGTAACCTTTAAGGACATCTGGAAGATATTCACATAGAGGTGTGATACGAATGACAAAACAAATTACCGTCGGCAAGGTCAAAATTGGAGGCGGCGCACCCGTTTCCATTCAGTCGATGCTCAATACAAAAACGACCGACGTAGAGGGCTCTTTATGCCAGATCCGCGAGCTGGCCGCGGCAGGGTGCGAAATTGCGCGGCTGGCCGTGCCGGATATGCAGGCGGCGGAAGCTTTCGGCAAAATCTGCGACGCTTCTCCCCTGCCGCTTGTTGCCGACATTCACTTTGACTACCGGCTCGCCATCAAGGCAGCGGAAAACGGCGCATCTAAGATCCGTATCAACCCCGGAAACATCGGGGGCGAGGAACGGGTCAAGGCCGTCGCCGACTGCTGCAAGGCGCACCATATTCCGATCCGCATCGGCGTGAACGGCGGCAGTTTGGAGAAAGACCTTCTTGAAAAGTACGGCCATCCAACGCCGGAGGCTCTGGTGGAAAGCGCGTTTTCTCACATCCGGCTGCTTGAAAAATTCGGCTTTGACGATATCTGCGTGTCGATGAAATCGAGCTCGGTGCCCCTTATGATGAAGGCCTATCAGCTCTTTTCCGCGCAGTCGGATTACCCTTTGCACGTCGGCGTGACCGAGACCGGAACGGAGCACATGGGCGTCATCAAGTCGGCCATGGGCATTGGCGGCCTTCTCTGCATGGGCATCGGCGACACGATCCGCGTGTCCCTGACGGCAGATCCCGTGCGCGAGGTCTATGCCGCGCGCGACATCCTCAAAGCCGCCGGGCTTCGCCATGACGGGGTCAACATTGTCGCCTGCCCCACCTGCGGCCGGACGAGAATCGACCTCATTGGACTTGCAAACCGCGTGGAAGAGGCGCTGAAAAATTGCAAAAAGCCCATCACCGTCGCGGTCATGGGCTGCATCGTGAACGGCCCCGGCGAGGCGCGTGAGGCAGACGTCGGTATTGCGGGCGGCGACGGCGTCGGCATGCTCTTTGCCAAGGGCCAGATGCTTCAAAAGCTTCCCTACGACGAGCTCCTGCCCGCGCTTCTTTCTTACATTGATACGCTGTAACCGCATTTCATACACGTCATATTTTTCCGGGATTCCTGCAATCAACACGTAGGGGTCGATGCCCACATCGCCCCAAGGGAAGTTACGAATTCGCCGGAGATTCCCGTTCAATCGGTTTGTAACGCCGGGTCGATGTGGGCATCGACCCCTACGTCTCTATTTAGGATATACTACATATTTGAGGAACCACCATGCAGAACCTTCCGTTTGACCATTTATTCTGCAATTTCATACCGGGGCAATCGCTTTCCGGAAAGCTGGACGCGCTCGTCATTGAGCACGCCGAGCTTTCGCGGGAGGAGCGCACGCTCACGCTCTGGCTGTTCAGCGAAACGTATCTCACGCAAAAAGACGAGGCCGCGCTGAAAGACGGTTTACAGGCGCAGTATGGCCTGCGGCGCGTGGAGCTGAACCTTCGCTTTCCCGAGTCGCTTTTGCCCAACATGGACTTTCGCGATCTTGCGCAGGTCTTTATCAAAGCCTACTCCCCTGCTGCCGGAAGTCTTGCCGGGGCAAAATATGAGCTGCTGGACAGCAAGCTCACCATCCACCTGCCCGCGAACGGCAAGGCGGATTTGGAACCGCACATTCCCAAGGTGCAGAATTTCCTCAAAGCGCGCTTCGGCACCTCCCCGGAGATTGAGATCACGGCGCACAGCGCATTAGAAGGCCGGGCGCTTTTTAATGAGACGGCCAGAATCCGCCGCGAGACCATGGCGCAGGCTCCCGCCGTGCAGGTCAAAGAAGCGGCAAAGAAACCGGCCTCTTCTTCCTCCTCGCAAGCGCCCTCCGGCGATATGATCTTTGGCCGTCCATTCGGCGGCGAGGTCGTGAAGATGAAGGACCTCAATCTCGACATGTACCGCGTGGTCGTGGCGGGCAAGGTCTTCGCCGTCAACCACAAGGAGCTCAAAAAGCGCAACGCATGGGTCGTGAGCTTCGACGTGACCGACTACACCAGCTCCGTGCGCATCAACCAGTTCATGGAGAACGACAAGGCAAAGCCGATTTTAAGCGGCATCTCTCCCGGTATGTGGGTGAAAATTCAGGGTAAAATGACCTTCGACCGGTATGATAATGAGATGGTCATGCAGCCGAACGCGATCGTGAAGCTGCAAGCGCCCGTGCGGTTGGACACGGCTCCCGAAAAGCGCGTGGAGCTGCACCTTCATACCAACATGTCCTCGATGGACGCTTTAACCTCCGTCTTTCCCAAGGCGGGCCCGGACCGGAACGTCATCAAGCGCGCCGAGAGCTGGGGGCACAAGGCCATCGCGATTACCGACCACGGCGGCGCGCAGTCGTTCCCGAACGCGATGCACTCGGCCAAAAATATCAAGATCCTCTACGGCTGCGAGGGCTACTATGTCAACGATGTGGACGACCGCATCGCCGTTCACGGGAGTCTGGACGCAAGCTTCGACGACGAGTATGTCGCCTTTGACCTCGAGACGACGGGTTTATCTTCTCAGCACGACACGATCATCGAGATCGGCGCGGCAATCATGAAGCGCGATCAGGTGCTTGATACCTTCCAGACCTTCGTCTCGCCTGGCAGAAAGCTTCTTCCCAAGATCATTGAGCTCACGGGCATTACCGACCAGATGCTGGAGGGCGCGCCCACGGTTGAGGAAATTCTTCCGAAATTTCTGGGTTTCGTGGGAGACCGGCCTCTTTGCGCCCACAACGCGGACTTTGACATCGGCTTTGTAACGGCCGCATGTGAGCGCCTGAATATCCCCTTCCAGCCGACCTATGTCGACACGCTCATTCTGGCGCAGAACCTGATGCCGGATTTGGGAAAATACAAGCTGAACATTGTGGCCGACGCTTTGAGCCTGCCGGAATTCAACCACCACAGGGCCTCCGACGACGCGATCACCTGCGGCTATCTCATGATGCGCTTCTGGAAAATGCTTGACGAACAGGGCGTGCATACGCTCAGCGCCGTGAATCCCCGCATGGCGGAGCTTCGCGCGGGCGGCCGCATTTTTGACCGCCGGGCAAAGCACATCATCGTGCTCGCCAAAAATTCGATTGGCCTCCGGAACCTCTACCGCCTCATTTCCTACGGCAACCTCAAGTATTTTAAGCGCGTGCCCATCATGCCGAAGTCGGAGCTTCTCAGGTGGCGCGAGGGGCTCATCATCGGCTCTGCCTGCGAGGCGGGCGAGCTGTTCCAGGCCGTTATCAATCACAAGAGCTGGGCCGAGCTCAAGCGCATCGCGGAATTTTACGATTACCTGGAAATTCAGCCCATCTGCAACAACCGCTTCATGCTGGAGAAGGGCATGGCAGAGGACGAGGAAGAGCTCCGGAGCTTCAACCGCACGATTGTAAAGCTGGGCGACGAGCTCGGAAAGCCCGTGGTCGCAACCGGCGACGTGCACTTTCTCGACCCCGAGGACGAAATTTACCGGCACATTCTTCTTGCTACCAAGCAGATGCCCGACGCGGACAAGCCGCTTCCCATCTACTTCAAAACGACCGACGAGATGCTCGAGGAATTTTCCTACTTGGGCGCGGAAAAGGCCTACGAGGTCGTGGTCAAAAATACCAATATGATTGCCGACTGGTGCGAGACCGTCCGCCCGGTTCCCCACAACCTCTTTGCGCCGAAAATCGAAAACTCTGTGGAAGACCTCAAGGCCCTCGTCTACGGCAAGCTCCACCGCCTCTACGGCGAAAATCCGCCGGAGCTCATTCAAAAGCGCGTGGATACGGAGATGCACGACATCATCTCGTGCCACTATGACGTGATCTATATGTCGGCGCAGAAGCTGGTGCAGAACTCACTCGAGCACGGATACCTGGTCGGCTCCCGAGGCTCGGTCGGCTCATCGATCGTCGCGTTCATGTCCGGCATCACGGAGGTCAACTCCTTCCCGCCGCACTACCGGTGTCCCAAGTGCCAGTTCACGACCTTCGAGGTCCCGGACGACTGCGCCTGCGGCGCGGATCTACCGGACGCGGTGTGCCCGAAGTGCGGCGCGCAGTTAGATAAAGACGGCTTCAACATCCCGTTTGAAACGTTCCTCGGCTTCGGCGGCGACAAGGTCCCCGATATCGACCTCAACTTCTCGGGCGAGTATCAGGCCCGGGCGCACGCCTACTGCGTCGAGATGTTCGGCTCCGACCACGTGTTCCGCGCCGGAACCATCGGCACGGTCGCGGAAAAAACAGCCTACGGCTACGTTAAAAAATACCTCTCCGAGCGCGAGATGACCGTCAGCAAGGCCGAGGAAAACCGACTCGCGTCCGGCTGCGTCGATGTCAAGCGCACGACCGGCCAGCATCCGGGCGGCCTCGTCGTTATCCCGCAGGAGAACGAGATCTGGGACTTCTGCCCCGTGCAGCACCCGGCGGACGACAAGGACTCCGAGTGGATCACGACGCATTTTGAATACCACTCGATGGAGGAGAACCTTTTAAAGCTCGACATGCTGGGCCACGATGACCCGACGATGATCCGCATGCTCGAAGACCTCACAGGGGTGGACGCGCAGAAAATCCCGCTGGACGATAAGGACACGATGTCCATCTTCACGTCCAGCAAGGTCCTCGGCTTTGAAAACGATCCGATCTTAGGCCCCGTCGGCTCGTGCGCGATCCCCGAGTTCGGCACGGGCTTCACGCGCGGCATGCTCCAGGAGACGCAGCCGACAAAATTCGATACGTTAATTCGCCTCTCCGGCTTCTCGCACGGCACGGACGTTTGGCTCGGCAACGCGCGCGATCTGATTTTGTCCAAGACCGCCTCCGTCAACGACGCCATCGGCTGCCGCGACGATATCATGCTGTACTTAATCAAATGCGGCATGCCCGAAAAGCGCTCGTTCAAGATCATGGAGGCCGTCCGAAAAGGCAGGGGCCTTCCCGAGGGCGCAGAGGACGAAATGAAGGCCGCGGGCGTGCCGGAGTGGTACATCGGCTCGTGCAAAAAGATCAAATACCTCTTCCCGAAGGCGCACGCAACGGCGTATGTCATGATGGCCTTCCGCATCGCATGGTTCAAGGTCCATGAGCCGCTGGCATTCTACGCGGCGTATTTCTACCGCAGGAGCCAGAAGGGCGGCTTCGACGCGGCGATGATGACGCACGGCATTGACCTTGTCAAGCAGAAGCTGCAGGAAATTGATGAGGCGGAGGACGCGACGGCGAAGGACGACGATCTGTTTACGACGCTGGAGGTCTGCTACGAATTTTATCTGCGCGGCTTTTCGTTCGCGCCCATCGACCTCTACCGCTCGCACGCAACAAGATTCGTGATCGAAGACGGAAAGCTCCTTCCGCCCTTCGTTTCCGTCTCGGGTCTCGGCGAAACGGCGGCGTGGGACATCATGGAGGGCCGCGAAGGAAAGGAATTTTTGTCTATTGAGGAGTTTTCCCTTGCCTGCCCGAAGGTGTCGAAAACGCACATTGAGAACCTCAAAGCCGCCGGTGCGTTCGGCGATTTACCAGAAACGAGCCAGATCACCCTATTTTAACAAAAAAGCCAAAGGCAAACTGCCTTTGGCTTTTTACGTATCCATAAACCTCGTAGAGTTTCGCGCCCGCAGGCGCGAAATAAATTGAAAATCCATGTTATCCGGCGGCTTCGCCGACCGGAAACATACCTATCACCTCGCAAGTGTGGAATTTTTGCCCCAACGGGGCAAAAATTATGCGCGCAGTCGAGGTGCATCTTTTCTGGCAAGAAAGCGTCAGCTTTTTGCCAGTTTTTTAGAATGTCGCCACCTGTTGCTCGGCGGGGACGGCAGGGCTGATGGAAATGGCGTTCAGGATCGGCCCCACACCGCGATAGAGGCTGTGGTAGCGCACCTCGACCTCTGCTTTGACCATGACCCACGATCTTGCCTTGAGCCCTTCGGCTCCCACAAAGCGGCAGGGAAGTCCCATGAAGGTAATGTCTGCTTCGCAGCAGGTCATGACGAACCGGCCGGGGGCGAACATGCCCTCTTTTTCCTTGCGGAGCCTTGCGACTTGCCCCTTGAACTCGACGGTCTTGCCCTTATATTTATCGGGCTCCTCGGTGATGTCGCGGTAAAAGAGCGCGTAGTCCTCGTCTTCGATCTTCACGACCGGCGCGTTCAGATCAAACGGCAGCGGGTCTTCGATGTCGTCCTGCTTTGTCGTGCCGTCGGTGTACTCATAGAGAATGTTGATGCGTCGGTTGACAGCTCTTGCGATTTTGTGATACTCCATCACATCTGTTCCGGGCGCCATGCGGTTGAAGACCACGAGCTCCGCGCCCGCGAGCTTATCGACCGTCAGCTGGCGCATGTTCTGGTTGTAGGACAAAAACGTATTTGCGTCCGCGAACATGACCTCCTGCGCAATCTGCCAGGTGTCGGGCGTTTTGAGATAGAAATCCGCCGCCAGGTGCATCCCGTTGAGCTCGACGATCACGCGCTCGGCATGGTGCTTTTTGCGAAGCGCCTCCAGCTTTTCCTCGCTCAGACCTTCATAATCCATCGTCTCAATGTAGACGTTCTGGGAGGGGTAGGTGGAAATGTCGTATTCCTCCTCGCCCTCCTCGAAGACCAGCAGCAGCGTCTTTTCGCCCGCGTTGAAGCGCTCATCCTCCAGCGTCTCCTGAATGAACTTCGTCTTTCCGGACTCCAGAAAGCCCGTGAAGACGTACATCGGAATGGTATTGGGCATAGGGCCTCCTTATTCTCCGAAGAGCGAAGCGATAGCGCTTTCGTTGAGCTTCGAGCCGATGACGCAGACGCGGCCGGTGATCATCGCGCCGCCCTCGCGGATATCGCTCTCGCCGGGCACGTAGTCGAAGTGAATCCAGCGCTCCGCGTCCTGCGAGGCAACATAGCCCTTTGCGCGCAGCACCATACCGTATTCCGCGGCGTTCTCCAGCTGCTTCAGGATGCCCTCGATCTGCTCGGTCGTGAACTTCTTATGCGTCTCCATGCCCCAGCTGACGAAGACCTCGTCCGCGTCGTGGCCATGGTGATGATGATGGTGGTGGTGCTCGTGCTCGTCGTCATCCTCATCGTCATGATGGTGGTGGCAGGAGCACTCCGGGTCGTCGCACTCGTCGTCATCATCGTGGTCATGATGATGGTGATGATGCTCGTGCTCGTGCTCGTGCTCGTGCTCGTGCTCGTCCTCATCCTCGTCGTCGTGATGGTGATGATGGTGCTCATGCTCATCCTCGTCCTCATCGTCGTGATGATGGTGGCAGGAGCAGTTCGGGTCGTCGCACTCGTCGTCGTCATCGTGGTCATGGTGATGGTGCTCGTGCGCCTCTTTTTCGAGTTCCTCGAGCTCCATCGCAATGGAGGTCTTCTGCTCCATGGCGGCCATCAGCTGCTCACCGGTCAGCTGATCCCACGGGGTGGTGACAAGCACGGCGTTGGGGTTGTGGTCGCGGATGAGCTTGACGCACTCGTCGAGCTTCTGCTCACTGACATTCTGCGTGCGCGAGAGAATGATCGTGTTGGCGGTTTCGATCTGGTTGTTGTAGAACTCGCCGAAGTTCTTCATATACATCTTGCACTTCGTCGCGTCGGCCACGGTCACAAAGTTTCCGAGTGTCACATCGTCGGTTGTGACCTTGCGCACCGCGCCAATCACGTCCGAGAGCTTACCGACGCCGGACGGCTCAATTAAGATGCGGTCGGGCGCGTACTCGGCGATGACCTTCTTGAGCGCTCTTCCGAAGTCGCCCACGAGCGAGCAGCAGATGCAGCCGGAGTTCATCTCGGTGATATTGATGCCCGCCTCCTGCAAAAAGCCGCCGTCAATGCCGATCTCGCCGAACTCGTTCTCGATCAGGACGAGCTTCTGGCCGTGGTAGGCTTCCTGAATCATCTTCTTGATGAGCGTCGTCTTGCCCGCGCCGAGAAAACCGGAGTAAATATCAATTTTTGTCATACAAAAACACCTTCTGTTTTATTTTTTACCGTAGTTAAGTATAGCACCTCTGTCAAGCGGTAGCAAGAAGATTTATCTGCTTCATTTTCAAATTCCGGCGAAAAGCGATTGACAAACGACGGCCGATATGATAAGATAATATCCGGCTTTGGAGCCAGTATTCGGAGAGATGTCCGAGCGGTTTAAGGAGCTGGTCTTGAAAACCAGTGACACAGCAATGTGCCGTGGGTTCGAATCCCACTCTCTCCGCCATTTCTTTCCTGCATACGGATTTCATTTTTCGACCTGCGGAAGTACCCAAGAGGCCGAAGGGGCTCCCCTGCTAAGGGAGTAGTCGTCTAAAAAGCGAGCGAGAGTTCGAATCTCTCCTTCCGCGCCAGAAAATAGCTTGAAAACATCTGTTTTCAAGCTATTTTTTGTATTCTCACCCGAGCACAGGCTGGACACAGCTGCCTGACCTTTTGCAGTCAGTCGGTACACGGGAGTGCTGCATCTGGCCCGGCGGGAGCGCCTTTATTCTGCCGCAGAGCGCGAAACTTGTCTATTTTTTCCTGCCGCGAGGCAGGACTTTTTGTCTCAGCCGAGCGTTTCCGCAAACCTTGCCAGCGCGGCAAGGCCGTCTTCCAGCGTCTTTTTGTCGCAGGCGTAGCCAATGCGCATGCTCCTGGGCTGCTCGAAGCAGTCGCCGGGCGTGACGAACGCGCCCGTCTCGTCGTAGAGCCGCTTGCAGAACTCATAAGACGGCACGTCAAAATCGTAATAGATCAGCGCCGTTGTGCCGGCCTGGGGCTTGGTGTAGTAAAAATGCGGATTTTCCGAAATCCACGCGTCCAGAATCGCGAGGTTCTCGCGCACGATGGTCCGGTTGCGGCGCAAAAGCGCGTCCGCGTGGCGAAGAGCGAGAGCGGAGACCGCGTCGTCAAACATCCCGCAGCTAATTAAGTTGTAATCGCGATGGGACAAAAATGCGCGCAGCGCTTGCTTATCGTGCGTCGCGATCCAGCCCATGCGAAGCCCCGCGAGAGAAAAGACCTTCGACATGCTGCTGACCGAAATGCCCTTCTCATAAAGATCGACGATCGACTCGCACCAGCCGTCCTCCTGCGTCAGATTTCGGTACACCTCGTCGCAGAGCACATACGCATCCACGCTTCTGGCCACCTCGATGATTCTCCCCAGCAGCTCCCTGGACATCAGCGCGCCCGTTGGGTTATTGGGGTTATTGACGCAGATGAGCTTCGTGTTTTCATCCACAAGGGATTTCAGCTCGGCAAGGTCGGGAAGGTATCCGTTTTCCTGCCGCAGGTGCATGAGGCGCACGTCCGCGCCGATGGCCTCGGGGATGGAGTAGAGCTGCTGGTAGGCCGGCATGATGCTCACCACGCCGTCTCCCGGGGCGATAAGCGAGCAGAACACGTGATAATTCGCGCCCGCTGTGCCGTGCGTCGGAACGACCTCGTCCGATCCGAGACTTTTATAGAGCCCGCAAATTCCCTTGCGCAGGGCCTCGCTTCCCACGATATCGCCGTAGGTCAGCCTGCGTGCGCAGAAGCGCTCCAAAAACGCCTGCTTGTCCTCGCCCGCGAGCGAAAACAGCTCGTCAAGAGACACCGAGTCCACACATGTCTCAGCAATATTGTACCGCGCGCCGTCTTCGTACGCGTTCATCCATTCTTCCACGGCAAAGGGTTTGATGTTCATAGCGATGCTCCTTTTATCTGCTGCGTAAATCTTACGCCTATGTTTTATCGGGGTTTTCCCGGAAAGTCAAGCCTTTTTCGGCGTGTATCGGCGATAAACGCCGCGAGAAGCTTTTGTAAAATCTGTTTTGCGCCCGTAAAAAATCACTTTGGGCGCGCCGTTTTTTCCCATTTTGCACAATTTGTTGTTGACAGCACGGCCGGTTTTATATTATATTGGACAGGTAGAAACCACCTGCGCAGCCAAGACAATTTCTTCTGGCCCCAGCAAGTGTATATCGCCGGATGAAACGGTCAGGAGAGCGCGCACAGCGTTGGTGCGCCACCGAAGGGGCTCGCGCAAGGAACTCTCAGGTAAAAAGAACTGATCGTGGACGGGACTCTGGAAAGCCGTTTTCGGCACCGAAGAAGCAATCCCTCCGGGGAGAATCTTTCAGGTTAGTCAACAGAGCGCGCCTTACGTTGGCGCGCTCTGTTTTTTCACTCCGTAAGGGGCGTAAAAAACGTGCTGCCCGCCGCGCGGTCAACGCAAGAAGTTTTTCCCTCGCAGATAGCGTCAGCTGACGCTAACAACGCAATTTACATTATAAGGAGGAAACTATGAGCGAACTGAAACGGACGATTTTGTACCAGGCACATCTTGACGCAGGCGCGACCATGGTCGACTTCGGCGGCTGGGATATGCCCATCCAGTATCCCGAAGGCATCATCGCGGAGCATCTCTACTGCCGCCGTCACTGCGGCATCTTCGACGTATCCCACATGGGACGGATCGACGTCGAAGGCCCCGATCAGGTAGCATTTTTGCAGCATGTTCTGTCCAGCAACGTGCTTGCGCTCGACCTCAACCAGGCGCAGTACTGCATCATCCCGGACGCGAACGGCTACGCCATTGACGACGCGTACCTGTACCGCTTTGAAGAGGGCAAGTACTTCCTCGTCATCAACGCCGGCAACATTGACAAGGACTGGGCGCACCTGATGAACGAAGCGAAGAACTTCGACGTCAAGCTCACGAACGTCTCTGACAAGTATGCAGCCATCGCCGTGCAGGGCCCGGAATCCAAGAAAATCCTCATGACGCTCTCCGGCGGCCGTCAGCTGACGCCCGAGAACGTCAAGAACGCGCTGAACAGCCTCACCATGGAGGGTAAGCCCGTCCGGATCGCAAAGACCGGCTACACCGGCGAGCCCATCGGCTACGAGCTGTACTGCAACTCGGAAGATGCGCGGTACTTCTGGGACCGTCTCATCGAGCTTGGCGCAAAGCCTACCGCGCTCGGCGCGCGCGACACCACGCGTATGGAAGCCGCGCTCCCGCTCTACGGCCACGAAATGGGCGAGTGCGAAATGGGCGGCGAAATTCAGATCTACGCCGTGCCGCTGGCGAAGTTCGCCGTTTCCTTCGACGAGGCCAAGGGCGATTTCATCGGCCGCGAACCGCTCAAGAAGCAGTTTGAGGCGCTCAAGAAGATCATGAACCGCGACTACTCCTCGATCGAGGACCTGCCGTACCGCATCCAGCCCATCTATCTCGAGGGCAAGGGCGTTCTGCGTAAGGGCTTCCCGATCTACTGCAAGGACGCATGGGCCGAGGGCAAGCAGATAGGCTATGTCACCTCCGGCACCATGATCCCGTATTACAAGACCGAGGGCCAGGGCCTCGAGAGCGTCTTCACCGACGAGACCGGCAAACGCTCGATCGGTCTTGCCTACATGGACAGCCGCATCTGCCAGGACTTCGACATTGAAATCGACATCCGCGGCCGCCGGCAGCCCGCAAAGGTCGTCGGCTATCACATCCGTCAGGACGCTGCGCCCTATGTCCGCCCGATCCTTCCCGATGTGAAGATCGAAACGGCTGCTCCCAGCACCGATTCCTATCCCGAGAAGATGAAGAACCTCGTCGCCGCTGCCAAGCAGAACCATCTGTGGCGCCAGACCGAGTGCATCAACCTCATTCCGTCGGAGAACACGCAGTCCAGAGCCGTCCGGATGCTCTCCGCGTCCGACCCCTGCAACCGCTACGCCGAGCACAAGAAGCAGAAGGCGTTCTACGACGCAGAGATTTTCTACTATCAGGGCACGGGCTTTATTGCCTCCGTCGAGGCGATGCTCGTTGAGGAAATGAAAAAGTTCCTCGGCGCGTCGCAGGTCGAGACCCGCGTCACGTCCGGCCAGATGTCGAACACGGCGGTGTTCTCGGCGATGATGGACTTTAAAAACCGCGTCGACCGCAAGCGCACTCCGCAGCGGCTCGGCTGGGTCATGAACAACCACATCGTCCGCGGCGGCCACCTCTCGGCGCAGCCCATGGGCGCGTTCCACGACTACGTCGCCATCGACCCCGTCACCGAAAAACAGATGGTCGTCAACTTCCCGGTCTGCGAGGATAACCCCTACAAGATTGACGTAGAAAAGACGAAGGTTCTGCTCGCGCAGTACAAGCCCGAGTTCATCATCTTCGGCAAGTCCATGGTCCTTTATAAAGAGCCGGTCGCCGAGATCCGCAAGTTTGTCGATGAGCAGGGCATCAAGACCACCATCATGTACGACATGGCGCATGTGCTCGGCCTCATCGGCGATCATTTCCAGAAGCCGTTTGAAGAGGGCGCAGAGATCGTCACCGGCTCGACCCACAAGACCTTCTTCGGCGCGCAGCGCGGCGTCATCGGCGTCAACTACAAGCCCGAGGACCTCAAGTGGGGCCTTTGGGAGACCATCGAAACGCGCACCTTCCCGGGCAGCGTCTCGAACCACCATCTCGGCACGCTCCTTGGCCAGCTGATGGCAGCGTACGAAATGAACGCGTTCAAGGACGAGTACCAGAAGGCCGTCGTTGAAAACGCAAAGCACTTTGCAAAGTGCCTGGCCGCCGAGGGCCTCGACGTTGCGGGCGATCCTGCCATGGATTACACCGAGACGCACCAGGTCATCGTCAAGGTCGGCTACGCGCACGGCCCCGAGGTCGCCGACCGTCTGGAGGCCAACAACATCGTCTGCAACTATCAGGCGACCCCCGAGGAGGAGGGCTTCTCCGCTTCCGGCGCGCTGCGTATGGGCGTGAACGAAATGACCCGCTTCGGCTTCGGCAAGGAAGACTTCGCGAAGCTGGCGCACCTGATTGCCGACTGCGTACTGCATCACGCAAACGTCAAGGAAGAGGTCAAGAAGTTGCGCGCAGAGCATCTGGAGATGAAGTACTGCTTCTCCGACAAGGATACCGAAGAGCTTCTGAACGCCTTCGCTTCCGCAACGGGCATCTAATCACATTACGGAACACCTGATCCGGTTGTGAGGGCAGCCGGGTCGGGTTACCCCCGGGAATTTCCCGGCATCTGATAAACCACAGCAACAAAACTAAGGAGGAAACACATTATGAATTACCCGACTGATCTGAAATACTCCAAGACGCATGAGTGGGTCAAGGAAGAAGATGGCCTGACCGTGATCGGCATCTCCGACTTCGCGCAGGACTCCCTTGGCGATATCGTTTTCATCGGCCTTCCGTCCGTCGGTGACACCGTCACCATGGGCGAGGCGCTCGGCGATGTGGAATCCGTCAAGGCGGTTTCCGATATCATCTGCCCGGTCACCGGCGTTGTCGAAGAGGTCAACGAGGACCTGGCCGACGCACCCGAAAGCCTGAACTCCGATCCGTACGGCTCCTGGATCATCAAGGTCAAGGAAGTCTCTGCTACCGAAGAGCTGCTCGACGCTGCTGCGTATGAAGCGTTCTGCGCAACCGAGGAGGCGTAATATGGGCTCTTATGTTCCTACCACTGCGGCGGAACGAGAGCAAATGCTGGCACAGGTCGGCGTCAAGTCGCTGAACGATCTCTACGCGGCAGTGCCGCAGGAGATGTTCCTGCATAACGGCTTGAATCTGCCGGAAGGCCTGAGCGAGCTGGAAGTGCGCGAGAAGGTCACCGATCTTGCCGAGAAGAACAAGGTCTTCAAGACCGTCCTTCGCGGCGCGGGCAGCTACCGCCACTTCATCCCCGCCGTTGTCAAATCCATTACCTCGCGCGAGGAGCTTGTCACCTGCTATACCCCCTATCAGGCGGAGATCAGCCAGGGTGTTTTGCAGGGCACGTTTGAGTTCCAGACCATGATCTGTGAGCTGAACGG
>ERZ772882.731-NODE-731-length-41054-cov-5.316276_pt1 | contig 41054 bp, 41 predicted proteins | sample MGYA00580576_ERZ772882 | MGnify/ENA primary metagenome ERZ772882 (study PRJEB29015, sample SAMEA2737658) | human gut metagenome | biome: human gut; feature: human-associated habitat; material: faeces | place: China | collected 2012 ... | reverse complement strand
TCTGCCCTTACAGCGCCAGCTGCTTCACCTGTCCGCTCCCGGATTGCCGCATGGGCGGTATCGCAGTAAACAAGCTGCCGGAAGGCTTTGTGTACAGATTTGATGATTGAAAGGAGACTCAATATGCTTACTATGAAGGAAACCGAAGCCGCTTATGCGCGCTTCCTGAGTGAAACCAACTGCAAGCGCCTGCCGAAGACCGCGGACGCACTGTTCACACAGCTTGAAAAGAATCTGCGTGCCCTCGACGAAACCGAAACCGACGGCTATTTCCCGGCCATTGCCGCCGCCCTGTTTCGGATGGTGAATGCCGTCAGCCAAAACCGCAGTCTGCTTGTCGAATACGGCGCTTTGATGGGCAGCCTGGCAACGATCTGCGAGAAGGGTTCGGAAGAAGAGCTCAGCCTTTTGCGAATCTTCGCTTCCTCGCAGGCAGGTTCCGTCCGAAAGCACCGCTGATATGCGCCAAGACAATAGACAGACCGTGAGGATGCTTCCCCACGGTCTGTTTTACTATGTCTCCCTGAGGCGTTCAGCGCCGCGTGACAGCGTTTTTCATTTTCTGTATAACCCCCAGCCGCCCAAAGCGTTCACAGTCGTTGGTGCCCTCTCTGTGTGTCTCCGGTATCAAACGAACGTTCGTATTTCAGGAAGGACTATGCCTTGACACCCGCCAGCCTCACGCCTACACGCTGTGTCTCCTCTTTGTTCAGCTCATACACCACGCGCCCAAGCTCGCGCCTGCCAACCTGCAAGATCACCGTCTGTGGCCTGCTTCCGCTTCCGATGCCTGCCGCGCGGATGCCGTCTGCTACCATCTGCCGAATCATATCCGCAGGCGCTTCGATGTTCATGCCCTGTCTCTGGTCGCCCAGAACCGCAAGGAATTCCCGGTTCGGCGGAATGACCGCGCCGGATGCAAGGCGTGGAAGGTCTACAGAGCTGACGGGCGGAACCTGCAAGCTCTGATATGCGGCTCTGGATGTCCGGCTGCCGAAGCCTCCGCCGCCCGAGAAACCGCCGCCTGCGGTTCTTTTCGGTACTTCGTCGTAGGTGATGCTGCTCCAATGGATGGCAAGGCCTAGAGAAATACCCACAATACCACCGACGATGCCGCCAAACACGCCGCCGATGGCCGCGCCGATCAACGCGCCAATGATGCCGTACAGCACGGTTTTCAGGATGCCGGTTGCCTTCTGCTTCTCTTTTTCCGACATAGAATCGTCAAAGTTGATCGCCTGGATCTGAATCAGCGTCCCCGCCACAAGACCGATGACGCCGCCGACGATCGCACCCGCAGGACCGAAGCCGCATGCCGCGCCGATCAGAGCAAAGATAAGCGACGTAAGAATGATTTTCAGTCCGCTTGCCGCCAGCTTTCGCGAGGCTTCCGAAACCTCGTCGCTGAATGCAATTCTCGCAAGGCTGATGCTCACGCCGAGAATCAGACCGATCACACCACCGGCCAGACCGCCGAACTGCGCGCCGATGATCACGCCGAGCAGGATATTCAGAAGGTCGAAGAAGCCGTTTGTCGAAGAGCCGATGCCTTTCAGCCCGTCCTTGAAACTGATGGCAATCAGCGAAATGGTCACGCCGAACAAAAGCCCCAGCACCGCGCCCTTGAGTCCGCCGAACGTCGCGCCCAGAACGGCAAACAGAATTGCCGTCATTACCGTGTTGAAAGTGTCCTCTGCCGTCCACTTGCTGAACTTATCGTCGGTGAAACGCACCGCCACAATGCCGATGCTCACACCGAGCAGAAGCCCGATGAAGCCGCCTGCAAGCCCTCCGAACATCGCGCCCAGCACCGCCCCGATGATGCCGGACAGAACAAGTATGGCAATATTCTTTGCCTGCCCCGGATTTTTCAGCTTGTCCATCCACGTAACGCTGATAATGCCGATTGCAACGCCGAGCAGTAAGCCGATCACGCCGCCAGTCAAGCCGCCGAACGCTGCGCCGATCACCGCGCCGAGGATGCCGGAGAGCATGACCACCCATGCGTCCTTGCTCTTGAGGATATTTCCCTTGTCCCATTCGAATTTCAGTTCGCGGATTTTAATTACGATATCTTCCGCGAAGTCGTGCAGCGCCTTTGCAAGGTTCGCAAGCCACTTCGGAAGCGTCGACGTCAGGGAATCGAACTCCGCTGCAATGCCGGAGGACGCGCCGCCTCCGCCGCCAGAGGCGTTATTTGCCGTGAGCTTATTGATCTCATCGAAGCCCGCCATGCTCTTTTCTGCGCTTGCCGCCGCTGCGCCCACGCCGTCGAGCGCCTTCTTTTCCTCGTTCAGGTTCTTCGCCGCGTCCTTCGACGCAGAAAAGCTGGTTCCGGTCAGAATGGAAATGAACTCCGCAACCATTGTCACAATCCGCGTCAAAGCATCCACAAGCGCCGTGAACGCCGGAAGCACCACGCCCAGAATCGGCTGCGCCAGCGTCAGAAGCGCGCCCTTGAGCCGGGAGACCGCCGCTGTCGCCGCATCGTTCTGCCGGATCGTCTCGCCGAGCCAGTCGCGGAAGCTTGACAGCGCCCGGGAGATCAGCCCGAAGAACAGCGCCTGACCGAACAGGGACTTGATGCGCTTTGCGATACGCTCCATGCTTTTCTGCACCTTCATCGCCGCTTTTTCCATGCGTGACGCCGAGCCCTGCGTTCCGTCCATCGTGTCATTTAATTCTTCGGCGTTCCGCTGCGCCTGTGCAAAAGCATCTGCCGTCTGCTCTATATGCTCTCTGGCTTCCTGCATGGAGCCTCCGGCGGTTTCCTGCTCTGCTGCGGCAAGTGCTTGCGCCTGCTGCGTAACCTCGCCGTAGCGGGTCTTGACGCCGTCTAAGGTCAGCTGCGTATCGGAAAGCGCCTTGTTCTGCTGCTCGATCGCCGCCTGCGTCTGCTCGATCTGGATTTTCAAATCCGAAATACGTTTGCTGTCCTCGGGGGAAATGACGAAGCTCTTTCCGTCGATCTTCGTCTTCGCCTGTAATGCTGTCAGTTCCGCATTCGCCTGTTCCAGCTGCGCGACAAGGGCGCTTTTCTTCGCCTTGCCGACGGTTACTTCCTCTTGCAGCTTGAGAATCTTCTGCTCAAGCCGGGTTAATTCTTTGGACGCTTTGCTTGTATCAAGTTTAACCTGAATGGCAATGCCGCCATCCGCGCTCCCGGTCATGTTTGTACTCATGCTATCGCCTCACTTTCATTGCACAAATGGGACTCTCCAAAGCCGGGGAGCCCCATCCGCAAGTCACTTTTTCCAACGCTTTGTGTACTGTTCGATTCTTGCGCTGGTGCCCTTACGCTCCTGCAAAGAGCGCGTGTCGATCTGGTCAATGATGGCAAGCATCAGATTGCACCAGACCGGAAGACCGTCTGCCAGCGCGTAGACGTTCATCGTGCCGAATAGCGGTTCGCAGATCGGCTTACCGAAAAGACTGTCCAGCACCTCACGCATTTCCGCGTCGCGGCGGCTGGCGATGTCAAAGATCTCTTTCGTTTCGCCGCATCGCGCGATTTCTGCCTTGTAAGCAGCCTGCTTTGCATCCAGAGAATCAAAGACGTCGAAGATCTTCTTGATCGTTTCCGGGTCTGTGGGGTTAAATGACACGGTAACAGCGTCGTTGATCTCGAACTCCTTCATGCCGGTATCAAAATTAAATTTTTCCATAGCTCGTTCCTTTCGTTTTGTAAAAATATGTTTTCCCGATGCTACGTCACAGCGTTCCGCGCAGCATGGCATTGAACATGGTGTTGGTGGCTTTTTCGCTCTTGCGCTTTTCGCCGAGCTCTGCTGCGTAGCGTTCAATGGTCTTGCCCAGCTCGGACGCTGCGATGCGGTTTGCCGCAAGGTCTCGCCGGGCAAGGCTCACGGCCTGTTCGTCGATGCTGCGGCGGTCGAGGTCATCAAGGCTGGTGTTTTCGCGAATGGCCTTGTACGCCTTGCTCTGTGCCGTGCGCTGCTCCTCTTCCTGCCGTGCGCGATACTCTTTTTTCAGTCGGCTTCGCGCTGCGCGGTATTCCGGACTCGAGCGCTCCAGCTCTGCCTTTGCGGCTGCGTCAAGGTAGGCTTCCTCGTCGGCAAAGTTTTCGCGCCGCACAAGATCAAGCGCGGAAGCGCAGTCAAAGCCGAGGGCGGATTTTACCTTTTCACGGACAGTACCCGCTGTTTCAATGTTTGCGTTGATGTTCATGTAATCGTTCCTTTCTATACGTCGATGATGATAATTGGTGTCTGCTGCGGTGTGTTCCGGCGAATGTGTAATGCTGCCAGTTCCTGTGTCCGGAGGACGGCTGTTTGAGGCGGATTCTTATACTGCGCTACCCAAGCGCCCTCTCCGTCCGGAAATACAAGCGCAACCCCGGTAGGCGAGGAACGCACCGCCGCCAGCACACGCGCCCGGAGTCTGTCATAGTGCATCTCGTTCCTCCAAAAGCTTCAGAATGTCGTTGAACTCGCAGAATTTCAGGCTGTAGTCCAAAAGAATTTTCGCCGCCGCGATCTGGTTTGAACTTGCTTCTTCTTTGCTTGAGACAATGCACTGCAGCCGCGTAATCGCAGCTGTCAGGCTTTGCTGAGGCTGGCGCGTCGCGTCCTCCACCATTTCGGCGGCAGCATGCTTGTAAGCGGCTGAAAATTCCTCGTCCTGCAAGTACCGCCGCAGCGTCTTTCCGTTGATTCCAGCCTTGCGGGCGGCGGCTTCCTTTGTCGGACTGCTCAAAAGCGCAGCCAGTGCCCGCTGTTTTTTGATGTCGATGATAATTCCCCCTTTCTATGGGACATTTTCGGTCTTTCTTGCCCTTTTCGGTCAGCAAAATGTTCTTAATGCCCTGCTCACAGACGGATGCCGCAGGCTTTTCATCGCCTTGCTGCGCGTCTTTGGGTCTGGCTTCTGCCCGTACCAGAATTCCCGGATGATTGCCGTTCTTTGGTCTTCTGGCAGGCTGAGAACGGCGCTCTGGACGGCGCTGCAAAGGTCTTTGTGCTCGACATCCTCAAAAGCCAGCTCCGCCGCCGCGTCCGGTATGATGTCACGAAGCATAACGTCTTCGTCTGTTCCTGTGGGCGGCGTGTCCAGCGACACCGCGTCATTGAGTGGGTCTTTCCGGTCGCGCTCGGTACGCATAAAATATGCTGCCGCAAAAGCTGTTTTCAGTTGGAACGTGAGCCATGTGGAAAACGCGCCGCTGTCCGGATTCCAGGTTTCCGCCGCCTTCGTGAGCGCCAGAAAGCCCACCTGCTCGAGATCGTCCAGACCAACGCCCCGGCTTCCGTTGAAGGCTCTGTGCCAGCGTCTCGCCGTCTGCATGACAAGCCTCCGGCACGCCAGCCAGAGAACCAGAATGTCTGTGTCTCCGCTCTGAACGCTTCGAGCAATGTCGTTGGTTCTTTCGCCCTGTGTTGATAACGCTTGCAAAATTCGCCCTCCTGTGGTAAACTAGATTTACCATCTGTACACCCCACCTGAGGACTGCCGCCCACCTGGGCGGCTTTCTTATTTTTCTTCCCTCGTCACCCGGACAAGGTTTGCCGCGCACTCCGGGCAGTAAACGCTTGTACCGTACAGATCCGCGAAGCCGCCCCGGAAGGTCTCCACGATGTCTACGGCGTGTTCTCTGCCGCAGACAGGGCAGCGTGTAAAAACGTTGTCGTTTCGTAAGTTGATCTTTCTGCCTCTTGACTTGATATAAAACATTATTTTTCCTCCATTGTTCAAATTTTTCGTTATTTTCACACCCGGAAACGCCTGGCGATCAACTTTGCTGCTTCGTCCCGAAGATCATAGTCAAGATACGGAACCGTCTGGCTCACAAACCTTGACCATGCAAGCCACCGATCGCGCCGTCTGCGCGGAACGTGGACGTGCACAAGCAGCCGCCGGACATCGTCGAGGTCTAATTCCTTTCGGCTCATACGCCGCCCCCCGTCTGTAGGCGGTGCTCGCGGATAATTCCCGACGAGCCCCAGAAATCGAAATTCAGCTTTCCAGTAGCCCCGTGGCGGTTCTTGGCCACAATGGCGGTCAATGTCTGCGACTCCCACGGCCTGACTTCTCCCGGTTCGTACATTGCCGGTCGATGCAGCAGAATGATTGCATCCGCGTCCTGCTCAATGGCTCCGGAGTCGCGAAGGTCTGCCACGCTGGGGACCTTGTCCGCACGCTGCTCTGCTGCCCGGTTGAGCTGACAAAGGCACAAAACCGGCACGTTCAGCGAGCGGGCGAGCGCCTTCAAAGCGTTGCTATTTCGTGTTGTCCGCTCGTAAATCGGCAGCCCACGCTCGTCGCTGCGCACCAAGCCCAGATAGTCGACCACGACCAAGCGCAGATTCTTTGTCAGGTGCGCTGCCTGGGCAATATCAGCCACGGACGCGCCGGGTGCACGGTTCAGCCGGAAATCGTGCGTAGACAAGACAGATGCTGCGTTTGCCATTTTGGCCTGCTCATCGTCACTCAAGGCTTGCCCGGTCATTAGCCGCCCGATGGACAAGCCCGATTCTGCGGAAATGCGTCGTGCCGTGATTTGCGACGCGCTCATCTCGAGTGAGAAGAACAGACACGCGCCGGATTTTGCGGCTTGCTCCGCGAGCTTCAAGCCGAGCGTGGTCTTGCCACACCCGGGACGCGCGGCCAGTATGTAAAGCCCCTGATGCAGCATTCCGCCGCCAAGCAGCTTATCGAGCCCCGGATAGCCGGTTGAAACCGTGACGGCCTGTCCCGCATCCAGCCGCTCGCGATAGTCGAGAAAGCCGGTCAGCGCGTCAGAGGTTGTGAGCATGGTCATTTGCGGCGCGGTGTCCGCGTTCTCAAGGGCTTGCATTGTGGCGGCTATCACGCCCGCCGTGGTCTTTTGCGGGTCTTCTACATCTTCCAGCAGCGTTTCCCCGACCGCCGCCAATCTGCGCCGCACGGCTTCTTCATGGACTTGCCGGGCGTACTCTGCCGCGTGCGCGGCGGTCGGTGTGACTTGCAGCAGCTCCGCCGCGTACTGGTCTGAAACGTCCGAGCCGTGCCTTCTTGCATCGTCGATGATGGTCAGGACATCGGCAGGCTTTCTCGTGTCGGCCAACCGGCAGGCCGCCTCGAAGATCGCCCGGTCTGCGGCAAGCGGAAAGTCCTGCGCCGCAGCAAGCGGACGAACCGCAGTCAAACACGCGGGCTCAATGAGAATGGAGCCGATGACGCTCTGTGCAGCCAAGCTCATATCCGCACCCCCTTGCAAGCCGAGGGCGGCTTGCAAATCCCGTCCGCGTCCAGAATCCAAGTTGATTGGTCTGCCCAGTCCGGGTGGTCTTGCTGCCAGTCGTCCGCCGGTTCTTCGGCCTCTTTCGACCGTGTGGGTGCTTCGTCTTCCCAGCGACGTTGGCTAAGCCAAGTCGAAGCGTATGGAATGTACTGCCCGCCGTCGCGCCGCCATTGATCGCTCTGTTTTTGTGTCTCCAACGCCTGTAAGAGCGTTTCCAACGGGACAGTGACTTTCGCGAAAGACTTTCTTGCCTGCGCCTTGCTCTCTTTCCGTGGATACGCCTTCCAGAAGATTTCAAAATCCTCACCACTCAATCGAGAAGGCTTTGCCGGCGAATATGGATGGGCGGTTGTTTCTTTTATTTCTAAAGACGGTTGTATCTGGTTGAGCTCCTCTTGAACCCCCCTTATTTCTTCTCGGTTCTTTCTCGATTCTTCTCGATGGGTTTCTCGATTTGCCTTTTCAGCTTCTCGGTTTGCTTTCTCGATTCTCGCGTTTGCACCTGCAAGCCCGTTCTTCTGGTCAACTTGCTGCCGTACAAACTGCGCCAGCAGAACGCGATAGAACATCCCCTCGCACCCATCGAAGCACGCATCTGTCCCGTCACGCATAAACTTCATAGCCGCCCGCACAACGCGCCCTAATTGCTCGTCATCCAAAAATGACACAACCTCTAGTTGGTCATCGAAAAGCGAAATACATTTTTGCTTCGCCACCCGCTCACCACCCCGCAATCTGTGCTTGACCTGCGAGGTCTGCAAGCGCCGCTTCTGCTGCGCGGGCAACACCTGTAATCTCAGCTGCCCTGCGGCTCATGGAACGGGCAAAGCGCCGCACATCCTCCGGGCACTCGGACAGGAAATATCCGTCCCGATTATTGGATAGAATCAGTTTCCCATCTTTGCGTTCCTGCTGGATTTTGAACCGCACCACACGCTCGTTCAGACCTGTTGCCGCAACCAGTTCGCGCAACGTCGTTCCGTTCTCCGCGCCTGTATGTAGTAACGCAAAAATCTGTGGCGTTTTCCCACCGTCCGTGATAGAATCAAAAGCGGAATGATTGACCTCAAAATCTTCGTTCCGCACCCCTGCCGGTGTTCCAGCACCGGCAGGGGCTTTTTTATTTTCAATTCGCATTTTCTCGTACTCCAGCCTGCCTATTAAGCCAATCCCTGAACGCTTCTGCTGGAATCCGTGTGCAGCCGCCAATGCGCGCAACCGGAAAGCCGTCCAGTCTCATCCACCGGTAAATCGTCGGGCGGCTGACGCTAGCTGCCAGCGCCGCCTGAGAGGGCGTAAATGCGAGCTGTTCAACTGCAATCATCAGCCAACCTCCTTCGACAGTTTTTCAATGATTCCAAAAATTCGTTGTTTTTCTTCATCTGGCAGCTCCCTTCGCAACTTGCGAGAAAAGTTTCCGTCATTGATGTTCAGCGCTGCCGCGATTTTCCAAAGTCTCACCCCAGCGCCTGCCGCTGCCGCTCTAATATCCCTGTTGCACATCAAACATCCCTCCTTTTCCTCTTGACAATTAATCGTAGTTTCGTTAGAATTAAAGCAACGTTTTGTTGTTCTTCCCTGAGTATAAGCGAACATTCGATCTATGTCAATATTTCGTTGTTTAAATTTAAATAAAACAACGCTAACGCGTTTTTATGGAGGAAAAATGTATGCCGCGCAACAAAAAGGATTTTAGCGAAAAATATAATTCCGCTTTTGCAACACAACTGCGAAAAGCATTTGAAGATGGCAAGGCAGCCGGACTTACACAGGCAAAACTTGCTGCTGAACTCGGCGTAACAGCGCAGGCAGTCAGTAAATGGTACAACGGTGAAAACGAACCGCAGCTTTCCATTCTTCCCAAAATTGCGGATTATTTTGGTACATCTGTAGATTGGCTATTAGGCAAGACAAACGTAAAAGCTCCCGACATTTCGAACCGAATGATTTGTGAAAAGACCGGTTTGACCGAAGAAACGATACACTGTCTGGAAGCATTTTCTAGAGAAGATAATATTGTGCAGCCATTTGTCCCACGTTTTTTTGAGGACATGCTTATTTATCACGGAACAAAGATCGAGGAAATGAACTTTTTTGTGTGCCAAGCGGCGCATGCGCGTGTAGTCTGGGACAACAACCATCAAAAAGCCAATTCTGAATCTGATTACGTTGATAATTTAATTGCCGCGATGAACGGAGAAACAAATGGCTATTACAAACTCCGCGCAAACGATGCTTCTGATTTTTTTAAGAACCGAGCTAAAAGAATAGCAGAAGCTTCTGTTCGTGAAGTTATTGACTGGATGTTCGATGATCTTGTTGAGTATTATACAAATGGAGGCTTTGTAAGTTTGGAAGAGAGAAAAATAGCATGGAGAATCAAGAATGAATAAAAACGAGAATGCAGTTTTTTGATTCTAATAAAGTAGTGAGGTAGAAAGTATGCCAAGAAAGAAAAATACCCGTGCCGCACAGGGCACGGGTAGTATCCGGCAGCGACCGGACGGGAGGTGGGAGGCGCGTATCACCGTAGGCGCAAATCCCGGAACGGGCAAGCCGATTCGCCGCAGTATTTACGGGGACACGCAGGCAGCCGTCCGGAAGGAAATGACGTCGCTGCTGCGCGAAATTGACCGGGGAACGTATCAGACGCCAAGCAGGATCACTGTCAAGGAATGGCTCAAAACGTGGCTGGAAACGTACTGTACCGGGCTCAAGCCGCTTACCGTCTCCGCCTATGATACAGCGATCCGGACGCACATTCTCCCGGCAATCGGCGCTGTGCAGATGCAAGCCGTCAAGGGTATCCAGATCCAGAAGCTGTATAACGATATGCAGTCCGCCGGGAAGTCTCCGAAGACCGTCAAGAATGTTTCTGCCATTCTGCACAAGTCCTTCTCTGTTGCCGTCAAGCAGGGGTATCTGGCTGCCAATCCCTGCGACGCAGCCGAGACGCCGAAGGTCACGCGCCCGGAAATTCATCCCTTGACCGACAGGGAAATCCCGCTCTTTTTGAGCGCCATTGACGCGCATCCTTACCGAAACGCATACGCGCTGTGTCTGTTTGCGGGGCTTCGTGAAGGCGAGTGTCTGGGGCTCAGCTGGGACGGCGTGGATTTTGAGCGCAAGCGGCTTACCATCCGCCAGCAGCTGCAAAAGTCCAAAACGCAGAGCAGCACCTACACCGTCGTAAGCAGCACCAAGAGCGGCAAAGTGCGCGTCATAGAACCCCCTGCCATCGCGTTTGACTATCTCAGAGCCGAGCGGGTACGGCAGGCGGAGAACCGGCTTCGCGCCGGGCAGATGTGGAGCAATCCGGACGATCTGGTTTTTACAAATGAGCTGGGCGGCAATCTCATCATTGAGACTTTCCGCAGGAACTTCAAGCGCCTTGCCGCTGGTATCGGTCGACCGGATCTTCGTCCCCACGATCTGCGGCACACCTGCGCGACAGTTGCAATCGCGTCCGGCGCGGACATCAAGTCGGTGCAGTCGCTCATGGGACACGCAACCGCGTCGTTCACGCTCGATGTCTACGCGCATACCAGTGAAACCATGATGCAGGACACGGCGAACCGGATGCAGAGCTATTACACGAGCCTTTCCAAACAGGGCTAAACGCCTGTTTTCACGTCCCAAAGGACGCTATTTTATCCGTAAGGGGTAAACTTAGGGGTAAAGTCTATCTTTTGCGGGCAGCAAAAAGCCTGAAACCATTGCGGTTTCAGGCTTTTTCTATGGCGGAGTGGGAGGGATTCGAACCCTCGGGCCGCTCAACACGGCCACACGATTTCCAGTCGTGCTCGTTATGACCGCTTCGATACCACTCCAGATATCTGCCGTCACAATTGACATTTCGGTATGCTCCGAACAGCTCGATTATCATACACGAAATCCAGCCCTTTGTCAAGCACTTTTCTTCATTTTGCCGCCGCTTCTGCCGACAATACCTGCGCGCAGGTCTGCAGGACCTTCGCTGCCATGGGCGCGGCCACGGCGCTTCCCGAGCCGCCGTTCTCCACGAACACCACAAACGCCACCGGGCAGCTGCTATCGAGCGCAAAGCCCGCAAACATCGCGTTTGCTGTCTGCCCTTCGCGCTCTGCCGTTCCGGATTTGGCACAGACGGACAGGCCGCCGAACTGCCAGTCGCCGTAGACGCTCTGGACATTGTTGCGCATGAGCTTCGTGAGCGTGTCCGCCGTCTCCGGCTTCAGTACCGCATCAGAAAGCACCGTCTTTGCCTCGTAGGTAATATCATCACCCTTTCTCACGCGCTGCATGAGATAGGGCTCGGCTGCCTGTCCGCCGTTTGCAATCGCGCCCATATAGCGAAGAAACGCCGGCGCGCTCACCTGGTCGGTATACTGCCCGATGCCCGCCCATGCAACGTCTCCATCGTCCGCTTGGGAAAGGTCAATTTTGCCGGATGCAACCGTGTAGCCCTCGCAGGAAAAGCTTCCGGTGAGCCCCAGCTTTTCCGCGTAGTCCTGCAAGGTTTCCGCCCCAAGCTCCGCTGCGAGCTCGCCGAAGGCCACGTTGCACGAATGCGCCAGCGCACCGGCCAGATCAAGGCTTCCATGTACGCCGTTGCAGATGATCTCCTGCCCGCCGATGATCGTCTTGCCATCGCACTGGAACGTGCGCGACTGCACGTCCGGAATGGTTTCGAGCGCGGCGGCGGCCGTCACGAGCTTGAAAATGGAGCCCGGCGTATAGGACGCGTCAAAAAAGCGGTTCAAATACACGCCCTCATAACTTCCCGTCGTGTCGTTTGCCACATCCGGCACATTGTCCGGGTCATAGCTCGGCGATGTGACCGCGCAGAGAAGCTCGCCCGTTTTGTAGTTATAAACGCCGATCGTGCCCCGGTAACCGGAAAGCGCCTGCTGCGCCGCGGACTGCACGGCCGCACTGATCGTGAGCCTCGCTGCGACGCTTCCTGGCTCGCTCGTATAAAGCCCGTTTACAACGTCAAAGCCAAACATTTTAGACGCGTAGGTTTTCAGTAAAGGCGCGCTGATATACCCGTCCCGGTCGCCGAGTAAGTGCATGGTCGAGCACCGAACGGTCTCGTCGGTACTGTATACGCGCCCATCATCGGTATTCAGAAGCAGCATGCCCGACCGGTCGTAAATTCTGCCGCAGTCTGGGTTCACGCCCGTATACACATGCGGACTTCCAGGGAACGTCACCCAGGTTTTCGCGTTTACAAAATAACTTCCCACAAAAATGAGCAGCCCCGCCAGAAGCGCCATGGCCAGCGCCATGGCCATCCACGCACGCTTGGAGATTTTTTTCATGCGGCCGCCTCCTTTCTGCCGGGAAGGCGGATGGCAAAACTCGCGTTCTGCCGCGTGTCCGCCGCTTTAATGAAGGCAAGAAGCCCCCAGACGCAGATCATGCTTGAGCCGCCGTTTGACACGAACGGGAACGTCACGCCCGTGAGCGGTAGAATGTCCGTCGTGCCGAACACGTTCAGCATCGCCTGCACGACGTAGATCGTCACAGCGCTCGCCGCGCCGATGGCATAGAAGCAGCTTCTTCCCTGCGGCAGCGACCGCACCACGAACGCCGCCAGAATCACAATGGCCGCGACGCAGAGCACCGCCAGCAGCAGCCCCCACTCCTCACTCACAAGCGCGAACACAAGGTCCGTGTCCGCCGCGCCTACATGGTGGAGCCACCCTTTCCCCGCGCCGAGGCCAAATAAACCGCCCGAGGCGATGCACATAAGGGCCCTTGTCTGCGAGTAGCCAGTCGTGGCCGCATTTTCCCAGACATGTCCCCATGCGGAAAAGCGCTTCATCGCGTAGGGCTTGAATTGGAGCGCCAGAACGCCTGCAAAGCCAGTCCCCGCGCAGGCAAGGGCGATGGTCGCAAAATTGCCCGAGCGCAAAAACGCAATGATGAGAAACGTCACAAAGAAGATGATCGCCGTGCCAAAGTCGTTCATGAGAGCCAGGCACCCGCAGATGGCCGCCGAATAGCCGATAAACAAAATCAGGTTCCGCTTTGCCATCAATCGCTGCAAGGTCGACGCGCCCGCGAACACGAAGCAGATCTTGACCAGCTCCGACGGCTGGAACGAGACGCCTCCAAACTGCATCCAGTTCTTCGCGCCGAATTTTTCAACGCCAAGAAGCAGGTTCGCCGCCAGCAGCAAAATACCGCCGGCCGCCGCTAAATACCGGATCTTCTTTGCCCGCTCCAAATCCCGCAGGCTCCAGCTCACGGCCAAATACGCAAAAATGCCGCACACGACGGCGATGAGCTCCTTGCGGATGGAGTCCGGCGCGGAGGTGGAGACGACGCAAAGGCCCATCGTCGTGAGGAAAAACGCGACGGTCTCCACGTCGAAGCTCCTGCGCTTTGCCAGCCGCAAGAGCGCAAAAAGCCCCCATTCGACAGCAATTAACGCCAGGAAGCCCGGCAGAATCGCCTCCGCGTCCTCCGGCAGATGGACGCACAGCTGCGCGCAGGCGAGCATCTGGAAAAGTGTGAGAAGCAACAGCGTCAGCCACGGACGCACCACCGCGCGTCGGGTTCTGGCCTCCGCCTGGATGCGCTCCTGCTCCTGCGTGATGGGAACGAGCGTAAACTCCACACCGCCGAACGACAGCACATCCCCAAAGCGCACAACAGACAAGCTCTGCTGCTTTCCGTTCACAAAAACGCCGCCCGTCGAGCCCGCGTCCATGATCGTCCAGCTGCCGTCGTCGTAGCGCGTGAGCACGGCGTGGGTGCGCGAGATCGTCGGATACTCGAGCGTCACGTCGCAGCCCTTGCCGCGGCCGATGAGGCTCTCCCAGTGCATGACCGGAATACGGTCTCCCGTCGGCCCCGCCAGCCACGCCCAGACCTCCGGCTCGCGCCGGAACATCAGAAGGGATTTTCCGCAGCGGATGAGAATCACGAGCGCCAGCAGCGGAAAGACATAGCGAAGCGCCCCGTCCAGCTGCAAAAGCGCCGGGGTTTGCTCCACCGTGTCTAAAAATTTCGTTAAGATTTCCCGCATGGTGTTCTCCTGTAGGTTCAAAAGAAGCTGCCGCAGATGCAGCAGCCTCCAAAGCTGTTTATCCTTCCTTTAACCGTGCATTTCCCCAAGGGGTTCGTAGGGTTCTCTGTGAGCCTCCCGGCATCGACCCCTACGTGTTGTTCGGAGAGGTTTCTTCAGGCGCTTCTTCCGCCTGCGCCTTACGGTCGAGGTCGGCCACCTCGTGGATATCGTAATAGTCGTCCGTAATTGTCGTTTTCTGCTTTTTGCGCAGCGAGGAGTTCACAATATCGCTGATGATCAGATAGATGACCGCGAACACCGGCACGCCGAGGAGCATCCCCGCGAAGCCGAAAATGCCCGCCGCAACGGTGATCGAAATGAGCACCCAGAAGCCCGAAATACCGACGGTATTGCCGAGAATCTTGGGGCCGATGACATTGCCGTCCACCTGCTGCAAAACGATGATGAAAATGATAAAATAGAACGCCTGCAGCGGCTCGACCAGAAGAATGATGAGCGCGCTCGGCACGGCTCCGATAAAGGGACCAAAGACCGGGATGACGTTCGTCACGCCGACGATCGTCGCGATCAGCGCGGTGTACGGCATTTTCATAAGTGACATGCAGATGTAGCACAAAACGCCGATGATCGCTGAGTCGATGATCTTGCCGATGATGAAGCCGGAGAAAATCCGGTTGATATTTCGGCCCAGATCCAGCAGGTGGTTGGCAGCCGAGGGCTTGAACGCCGCGACGACCATCTTCTTCGCCTGCGCCTGGAACGTATCCTTCGACCAGAGGATGTAGATGGAGGCGACCAGACCAATGATGAAGTTCGTGATCGACTTCACAACCGCCATCACGGACGTTGTGAGCGTCGCGAGAATTTTCTGCACATCGCTCAGAAAGCTCGTTTTGACCCAGTTTTCCACATAGCTCTGGATCGTATCGAGCGCCCGCTCGACATAGGTTCGGATCTCGGGGTTGTCCTCCAGCACATTGACCGCCCATTTTTCAAGGCTCTGGTAGTATTCCGGCGCGCTGTTGACGATGCTCGTGACGCTCTCATAGAGCTGCGGCAGCAGCATCGCAAAGAACGCATAGACGATGAAGGCCGCGAAAATAAACGCGAAGACGAGCGCAACGGCGCGGCTCAGCTTATCGGCCTTTCCTTCCTTCATGCCCCGCTTTTTGAGGATCGGCCGGAGGCGAAGGTCGACAAAGTTCACGATCGGGTTCAGCAAAAACGCGATCACAATGCCCGAAACGAGCGGCGAGAGAATCTTTCCGATTGCGCCGAGCAGCGAGAAAAAGCCCGGAAGATTCGTAAAAATCACCACCAGCAGAATGCTGATGAAAATGACAATCAGGGCCGTCAGCCCCCATTTAAAATACCGCCGGTCGTGCTCCTCGCGCATGCGTCTTCCCCCTCAAACTCTTTGCAGTAAGAGTACCATATTCGAAAAAATCCGTCAAGAAGCTTAAGAATATCTTCACAATTTGTTTGCGTCTGCCGCCTTGTCATGCTCTCGCAGCAGCGCAATTTCCGCTTCATATCCCGGAAGCTCGTTCGGCGTTTCAAGAATCATCGGAAGCCCGCGCAATGCAGGGTGCTCGATGATGCGGTAAAACGCCTCGAGACCAAGATAGCCTTCCCCGAGCCGTTCGTGCCGGTCCTTGTGCGAGGCAATCGGATTTTTGCTGTCGTTGAGATGCAGCGCGCGAAGTCTGGAAAGGCCGATCTCCCGGTCAAATTCCTCTAAAACCGCGTCTAAGCTCCCCGCGATGTCATACCCCGCGTCGTTTACATGGCAGGTGTCGAGGCATACGCCGAGCTTTTCGGGGCGCGACACACGATCGATGATCTGCCGCAGCTCGCAAAACCTCCCGCCGACCTCCGTGCCCTTGCCTGCCATCGTCTCAAGGAGCACTGTGGTCGTCTGCCCGTCAAACATCGCGAAATCCAACGTCTCAGCAATTTTCCGGATTCCCTCGTCAATTCCCTGCCCGACGTGGCTTCCGGGATGGAAATTATAGTAGTTCCCCGGCACATATTCCATGCGTCTGAGATCGTCCTTCATCGTATTGCGCGCAAACTCGAGCGTCTTTTCCTCCTTCGCGCAGGGGTTCAGCGTATAGGGCGCATGCGCGACAATGCGGCCGATTTCTCCCGCATCCTGCATCTGCACAAGCGCCGCCGCGTCAGCGGGGACGATCTCCTTTGCAGCGCCGCCTCTGGGGTTGCGGGTAAAAAACTGAAAGGTGTTCGCGCCGATGGACAGCGCCATCCGTCCCATGGCCGCAAAGCCCTTGGACGAGGATAAATGGCAACCAAGATATAACATATTTTCTCCTATTTGTAAATTTTTCTTGAACCCGATATATCGCAGTCAAAATCACTTGTCATTTTTTCGTTTTTCAGGTAAAATCCGGATATAGGGAGGCGATTGTATGGCGAGGTCTGAAAACCAGAAGCTGAAGCTCCTGCATCTCAAGGAGCTCTTTGAGACGCAGTCGGATGAGGATCATATTTTGTCCATGCAGGACATTGTGTCGTATCTGGCCGCGCGCGGCATCCGCGCCGAGAGAAAGAGTGTCTACGCGGACGTTGCGTGTCTGCAGGCGTTCGGAATGGATATCGTGCTGCAAAAAGGCCCCGGCGGCGGGTATTTTCTGGCTTCGCGCCCGTTTGAGCTGGCCGAGCTCAAGCTGCTCTCCGGCGCGGTGCAGGCGAGCAAGTTTCTGTCCGAGCGCAAGTCGGTGGCGCTGATTGAAAAGCTCTCGACGCTTTGCAGCAAATATCAGGCTGTGCAGCTCAAGCGGCAGCTGACCGTCCGCGACCGCGTCAAGTCGATGAACGAAAGCGTCTACTATACCGTCGACCGCATCCACGAGGCCATCGCCCGGAACCTTCAGGTTCGCTTCCGCTACTTCGACTGGGGCGTGGACGGCCGCAAGCACGAGCGCCCGGGCGACTATTTCGCGAGTCCCTATGCCCTCGTCTGGGACGATGAAAACTACTACCTCATCGCCCACTCCGAGCGCCACGGTCTGACGCACTACCGCGTGGACAAGATGGCAAAGCTCACCATCAGCGACAAGCCTCGCATCATGACGGAGGAGGCCAAAAATCTTGATCTCACGCGCTACGGAAAGGCGGTCTTCGGCATGTTCTCCGGGCAGGCGCAGCAGGTAAAGCTCCGCTTCCGGAATTCGCTCGCGGGCGTGGTCCTCGACCGGTTCGGGCGCGATGCAATGCTCGTGCCGGACGGAAACGAGCACTTCACGTTCACAACGGAAATTGTCGTCTCCCCCGTTTTCTACGGCTGGCTGGCCGGCTTTGGCGAGCGGGCCGAAATCCTCTTCCCCGAATCCGTCCGCGCGGAATTTGCCGCTCAATGCCGCAAAACGCTCGAGCTCTACGAATCATCCAGATAGCTTCAAACGCCCGGTAAAGCAGTCAAGGCTCTACCGGGCGCTTTCTTTTTACTTTGCCTTCGCGATGAGCTCCGCCGCTGGCATCACGCCGTCCAAGCTCACCTGCTCCATCTTGCCCTCGTCGCACAGCCGCGCCGTGTCGGGGTCGATCGGAAGCCGGGCCAGCACGGGGAGGCTATACTCCAGCGCGATTTCGGAGAGCTTGCTCTTGCCGAAAATCTCAACGGTCTTGCCGCAGTCGGGACACCTAAAGTAGCTGTAGTTCTCAACAAAGCCGTAGACCGGCACGTCCATCATCTTCGCCATATTCACGGCCTTGGAGACGATCATGGAGACCAGGCTCTGCGGGCTCGTGACGAGAATCACGCCGTTAATGGGAAGCGACTGGAACACCGTCAGCGGCACATCACCCGTTCCGGGAGGCAGGTCTACAAACATGTAGTCCACATCGCCCCAGCAAACGTCCGTCCAGAACTGCTTGACCGCGCCCGCGACCACAGGCCCGCGCCAGACGACCGGGTCTGTTTCCTTGGGCAGCAGGAGGTTGATGGACATGATCTTAATGCCGTCTTTTGTCACGGCAGGAAGGATCCCGTCGTCGCTTCCGACCGCGGGCTCATGCAGGCCGAACGCCTGCGGAATGGACGGACCCGTGATGTCTGCATCCAGAATGGCCGTCTTGTAGCCGAGCTTGTTCACGGCGACCGCCATCATGGAAGTCACGGTGGATTTTCCCACGCCACCCTTGCCGGAGACGACGGCGATGACATGCTTGATATTGGACAGCTTGTTGGCCGGGGCCAGCAGGCTCTCCGGGCTGCGGCTGGAGCAGCTTTCGCCGCAGCTGTCGCAGTTGCCGCTGCACGATGCACTCATAGTGAAAAACTCCTTTGTTTTTTGTTTTATTCTAATCCCCCAGAAGGGAAATGTCAAATGATTCGGCAGTGCCTGCCGGGGCTGCATATTTTTAGTTCCTACCGTGGCGCTTGCCGCCACGGACGGCAAAAACAAATTACATAGCTGCCTTTATAAAGGCGAACACCTCTCGCAAGAGATAATTGACCCTCAAAATCTCAGGCCACGTCTGGCTGGCAAGCCCGTAAGGCTCCATACCGAGCCTCCTTGCCAGATACTTTGCCCGGCAAAGATGAAAATCACTCGTGATGATGAGAACGGACGTCGTATCCATGCCGTGCTGTTCGGCGAGCACGCGGGAATACTCCAGATTCTCACGCGTGTCGTGCGCCTGCTCCTCCTGAATGACGCGGCTTTCATCCACGCCCTGTTCTATCAGATACTTCGCCATGACGTATGCTTCGGTGTACGCCTCATCCGCGCCCTGCGCGCCGGAGACGATGACCTTCGCCTGCGGGTGATCGTTCAGGTAGGAAAGCGCCAGATCGAGCCGCTTTTTGAGCGTCAGCGACGGCTGGTCGCCCTGTACCTGCGCGCCGAGCACGACCACAAATTCTGGCGCACTCCCCGCCTCAAACGTATCCGAGCGGCCGCTTCGGTCAATATAGGCCATTGCGCCGAAGACCGTCAGCATACACGCTCCTGTCAGCGTCAGTAAAATCACGCGCCACGTCCTTTCGTGTTTTTTCCCGCGCAGAAGCCGCAGCAGAATGCACACTGCGGAAAGTCCCAGAAAGCAGATCCCTGTCATCGCCACGTGAAATGGGATGACAATCAGTGCGAACCCGAGCACGGCGAAAATCGCAGCCAAAATGATAAGCGTCATACGCCCTCCTCCAATTGAAGACTCAAAGCCTCCCATTCATCCATCATGCCGGTGAGCTTCTCCTCCTCGGCCTGCTTTTCCTCCATCAGCCGCGCAAGCTCCTGATAGTCGGAGCTCGCCGCCGCGATTTTTTCGTCAAATTCCGCAACCAGCGTCTCCTGCTTTTCAATTTCGCGCTCCATGCTCTTGATCTTCTTCTCAATGGCCTTGCTGCCGCCGGATGGCTTCGGCTTTTCCTTCTTCTCGCGCTTTTCCTTCACAGGGGCGGCGATCTGCATGGCCTCGAAGGCCTTGATGGAGCGGTATTTTTCATAGCCGCACGGGAAATCTCGGATCGTCTGGTTCTCGAGCTCCCAGATGCGGGTGGCGAATTTATCCACAAAATAGCGGTCGTGCGAGACGAACAGCAGCGCGCCCTCGTATTCCTCCAGCGCGTCTTCGACCCACTCGCGGGACGCTAAATCCAGATGGTTCGTCGGCTCGTCGAGGATGAGGAGGTTGATCTTTTCGTCCATCAGCATGCAAAGCCGGAGCCTCGACTGCTCGCCGCCGGAAAGAGACGATACGGTTTTAAACACGTCCTCGCCCTCAAACAGATACGCGCCCAGCCGGTCGCGCGCGGTCTGAACGGTGCAGTTTTTCTCGTACAGCATCGTATCCAGTAACGTTCGCTCAGGGTGCTCAAAGTGGATGATCTGCGGAAGATACGCCCACTTGACCGTGGGGCCGAATTTGATCTTGCCCGCGCCCGCTTCTTCCCCAAGTAAGACCTTCAAAAATGTCGTCTTGCCGGTCCCGTTGTCGCCAAGCAACGCGATGCGCTCACCGCCAGCGACCTGCAAGTCCACGTCGTGAAAGAGCGTCCTTCCGTCAAACGCCTTGCCGAGCCCCTTGACGGAGAGTACTTCGTCTCCAAAGAAATCCCGCTCTGCAAAGCGCGCGCGCATGGTCTTCTCCGTCTTCGGCTTGTCGGTCTTTTCGATCCTGTCCATCCGGTGCTGGATGGACATGGCGCGGCGGTAGAGCGTGCGGTTGTTGATGCCCCAGCCCTTCATGCGCTCGAGCGTAAAGCCCAGCTGCGAGAGCTTGGCCTGCTCCTTTTCATACTGCTTGAGCTGGAGCTCAAAGCGCGCCTGCTTTTCCTGCACGTAAAACGAGTAATTTCCGGAGTAAAACTCTGCCTTCCCGTTCGATATCTCAATGATGCGGTTTACAACGCGGTCCAAAAAATACCGGTCGTGGGAGATGGTGAGGACCGTGCCTTTAAAGCGCGAAATGTACTCCTCCAGCCACTCCACCGCGTGCATGTCCAGATGGTTCGTCGGCTCGTCGAGCAGCAGAATGTCCGTCTTCTCCAGAAGCAGCCGCGCGAGGTTCACCCGCGTTTTTTCGCCGCCAGAGAGAGACGAAAACAGCTGCTCGCGCTGCGTCTGCGCGATCATGAGGCCGTTGCAGATCTTATCTGTCTCGGTGTCGATTTCATACCCGCCGCCCGCTTCAAATCGGCTTGTGAGCGCGTCATACTCCGATAAAACTTCTTTTGGCGTGTTCTCGGTCATGGTCTTCTCCAGCTGCCGCATGCGCGCTTTGATCTTGTCCAGGCTCGAAAACGCTGCGCGCAGCACGTCGTTCACCGTGAACTCTGCCGGATAGACCGGGATCTGCGAAATGAGGCCGACCTTTTTCCCCTGCGCAAAGGCAATCTCGCCGGAATTGTAGTCCATTTCGCCCGTCAGAATTTTAAATAGCGTCGTCTTGCCCGCGCCGTTCTTGCCGAGCAGACCCACGCGCTCGCCCGACTGGACATCAAAGCTTATCCCGTCGAGCAGATTTTCGTCCTCGTCAAAGCTTTTGACGAGGTCTTTTACGGAAATGTCGATCATGTTCCATCCTCAAACAGCGAGAGAAATTCCTCCCGCGTATATAGTAAATTCAGCGCATCCAGCAGCGCGTTTGCGCTCATGTGCGCCGGAAAGCGAAGCTTCTCCAAAAATGCCGCGCGTTTGGAAGCACTGTCCGGTTTGCCGGAAAGTCCCGCCGTGTACAGATCAAATTTCGTGATCGTATCGCCCGGTCTTTTTTCCGCCTCGCCGCCCAAATCTGCGCCCGCGTTCTCGAGCGCCGAAAGTAAAATTTCCTTTGTCATGCCCTCCACGCCAAGCAGCCCCTCTTTTCCGGGTGCGCGCTTGCGCTTTTCCTTGCCGGGGATATCGGGGATGTATGCATGCAGCACGCCCTCTTTGGGAAGTGCACCCTTCAGGAAGTTCCGGATGACGAAGCCCGCGCCGTCAGAGTCTGTAAAAATAATGAGCCCCGTCGTTCTGGCCGCTTTTCGCAACAGCTCCAAAAGCGCCTTGTCGTGCATCACACCGAAGCCGCGCGTCTGGAAGATCGTCGCGTCGACCAGCTGCAAAAGCGTATTCTGGTCGTATTTTCCCTCGACGACGATGGCCTGCCTGATCTTAACCACGGCGCGCCTCCTGCGAAAGTGTCGCCACGAGCACCTCCAAGATCCGCTCGGGCTCGTCCGCGCTCCGCTTCATGTCGCGGTCCGCCTGCAAGCAAAGCTCCACCGCTTTTTCGCAGAAGTTCTGAGACACGGACCTTGCCGCCGTAAAGGTGAGGTTCGCGGCATAGCTGCTTTTGTTTCCGGTCAGCTCCATAAACGTCTGCTGGTTCTTCCCGCAGGCCGCAAGGGTTTTCGCATAATAGAGCCTTCTGATCTGCGAACCGACCGCGCCAAGAATCGCGATAGGCTCTGCCTGCATGGCGAAAAGTTCCTGCAATTTTGTAAGGGCCAGCTGGAAATTGCCGCCCGCAATCGCGTTCGAAATGTCAAACGTCTGCGCGTTTAAAACGGGCGTGACCACCGCGTCAATATCTGAGCGCTGGATTTCCTCGCCGGACGCGTAGGACGAGATTTTTTTGATCTCGCCCTCAAGCTGCGTCATGCCGCCGCCCGTCAGGAAGATGAGATAGCCCGCGAGCTTGTCGGAGATCGTCTTTCCCTCCGCCCGGAAGTGCCGCGCGATCCATGTGGTGAGCTCGCGCTCCGAGGGCTTCTGAAACTCCAGCACCTGCGCGCGCTTTTTGATGGTATCCGACAGCTTTCGCATCTGGCCGTTCGGCTTATACTCTACCGTATCATATACGAACACGAGGCAGACATAGTCCGGCAGGTCCTCAAAAATCCCGCGGTACTGCTCTCTTGGCCCCTCGGGGAGCTTGAAGAGATCCACGTCGTCCACGCGCACGAGCGTCCGCTCGGCCATCATCGGCATGGCCTCCACCGCGTCCAGAAGCGCCTGCGGCGCGATACTTGCCGCATCAAAGCGGTGGACGTTAAACTCGGCGGCCGGGCCGTTTGATAGCTTTTTCGTGAGCTCCGCGAGATAATAATCCCGCAAAAACGCCTCTTCGCCGCAGAAAATATAAAAGTTTCCCAGCGTATTGTTTTTTAAATCCTGCTTAAACTGCCGCAGGCTATCGGCCACTTCCGCCGCCTGTTTCTTTGCCATAGGTTCCTCCCCGGATGACGATGGTTCCCAGCTCATCCGTCCGGTAAATTGCCGCGCCGGTATTTTGAATGCGCGCAAGCGTGTCCGCCGCCGGGTGACCGTAAGAATTCTCCGCGCCGACGGAAATGACGACACTGGACGCGCCGGTTCTTTGCAGCAGCGCATCGCTGGTCGAAGTCGCTGCGCCGTGGTGCCCCGCGACGAGCAGCTCAATATCCCGCAGATCATAGCGCGACAATAACCGGTATTCCGCGTTCTGGCTTAAATCGCCGGTTATTAGAATATCATATTTTTCGTGCGATGCCAAGACGCAAAGCCCGCCGTTGTTGCCGCTCTCGCGCAAATCAGGGCTCAAAATCGTAATGCAGCCATCCTTCGTCAAGAATTCTGTATCCTCACGGACAAATTTGATCTGCGTCCCGGCCTCCCGCGCAGCCTCCCGGATGGTTCGGAACATCGCCCCGTCCTCCCCGATGGCCGTGAGCGGCAGGTAGAGCGTGTCGACGCGGATTCTGGATAACAGCTGCGCCGCACCGTTGCAGTGGTCCGCGTCCGAATGCGTTAAAATGAGCCGGTCGACGCGGAACACACCGTTCGTCTCTAAATACCTTGCGGCAAGCTCGCCGCTCTCATCCTGCGCGCCGCCGCAGTCCACAAGGCTCGTCTCGCCATCGGCGGTATAGATGAGGCACTGCCCCTGCCCCACGTCCAGCGCCGTAAACGTAAAGCCCGCATTCCGGTAGTCCATCGCGGCAAGGCCCATGCAGACGGCGAACGTCCCGCCGAGCGCGAGCAGAACGACCGCGCCGCTGAGCTTCTCTGCTTTCAGGCAGATCAGCCAGACCGCGAAGAAGAAAAACACCGTCCAGACCGCGGCATATGGGTTTTCCAGGGAAACCGCGCTGTAGGGAAGGCTTGCCATGCCGCGGACAATTCCGAGCACCAGCCGCGCCGGCCACGCAAGGAGCCACCCAAGACCGATCCCGATTGGGCTCCACACGCAGGCCGCGATTGCCGTCACGAGTCCCGCGGAGAAAATTCCGCTCACGAGCCACAGGCAGAGCGCGTTTGTCACAAAGCCTGACACAGACATCAATTTAAAGTAGTATGCGCAGATCGGAAGCGAAAACGCACTCGAGGCAAGCGAGCAGCACACGGCGGTAATCGCGGGCCTCAGCCCATGCGCAAGCTTCGGATGGTTGTCCTCAAGGTGCGAATATGCCTTGGACTCGACCATCGCGTGATAAAGGGGCTTTGCAAACAGCAGAATCCCGCCCGTCGAGGCAAACGACAACAGCAGCCCGACGTTCCGGATGGCCCACGGATTTTCCGTCAGCAGCAAAAACCCCGCCAGAGAAAACGCCGTCCAGCTGTCGCGCTCCCGCCGGGCCAAACCCGATAACAAAAGCACCGTCTGCATCACGCCCGCCCGAACGCTCGACGCGCCCGCACCCGTCAGCAGCACGAAAAACCAGACGGCAGGAATGCCGAGCGCTGCACAGAGCGCGCGTTTGTTCGCGCAAAGAAGCATGATAAGCCCTGCAAGCAGGCTCACGTGCATCCCGGACACCGCGACGACGTGATAAATGCCGCTGCGGGAAAGGTCGTTTTTCAAAGAATAGGACAGGCCCTGTTTATCGCCCGTCAGAAGCGCGATCAGGAAGCCTTCCACATCCTCTGGAAAAACCGCCCGGCACGCATCCTTGAGCCGCCTTGCCGCCAGCGCCGGAAGATGGCGAAGAGACCACGTTCCCGGCGTTACCGTAAGCTGTCCCTTCGCGGAAAGCACCGCCCAAACACCGCGCGAGGCGTAATATTCATCGCGCTCGAGATTGTCCGGGCTTGCCGCGCGAAGTTTCGCCGTGCAGAAAATTTGATCTCCCGGCGAAAGCGCCGCGTCCTGCTGGTAGTATAAAACGGCCTTCACCCCAGCCCCACCGGTCTTGACCTTAACAAGCACAGCGCTTCCATACCGCGAGGCCGTCGGGTAATCCAGAACCTCGGCGTGGAGTTCCGCCTGATTTTGCGCGCAGAAGGCCTCGATCGGGCGAAGAAGCACCGCCCGGTAGCCCGCGCAGAACACGAGCGAGATTGCAAAGCCAAGAAGCGTCAGCCGCACGCCCTGCCGCCGCATTTTCAGAAGGCACACCGCCAGAACCGCAGCCAGAGCACCAAGAATTGCCGCCGCTGTCCATGCACTGCCTTGAAGGAACCAGACGCACGCGGCGCACCCGATCACAAAGCCGGCCGCAAACCGGCACAGCCGTCTCATTGCTCCTGCCCGGCCGGCGAGCTGCCATATTTCCTGCGCATCGCAGCGACCTCCCCTTTAACGGCCCTCCGGTTCTGCAAGACGGACCGCGGCTATGGTTTTATGCTTGGAAAATCCGATTTTACGCTCTTTTTTGTCCTTGTCTCCAAGGCCCACAACGGTAAAAAAATAACCGCCCGGACTCACAAACCAGCGGTTACTTCTTTTCGTAATCATCGGGAGCCGCCCGTTTCCCGGCAGCACCTTCACAATATTTAGTATACCTGTTTTCCCAAAAATGTCAAGCCCGCCCCCAACTTGGAAGTGGGCTTGCATTTTCCGACAAATTATGGTATTGTCATACCGGTGCTACCGATAAACGGCAAGCGGGCGGCTCCCCACCGCATTTGCGGAGGGTAAAACGTCTTTTTGTGCCCTCCGACACATAGAAAGGGGGGCTGCGACTTATGGTTACATATTCGGATTTATTCGAGTTTTGTATACTCATGGTCACTGTCATCGGCCTCGTGATCAAGGTCTGTACCGTAGAATTCCCCACATCCTCCAAAAATGCGTGGGGCGATGCCCGCACCGCGTTTCCCTCCACCGCGTAGGGGGCGATGCCCACATCGCCCCAAGGGCACGGACGAATTCGCCGAGAATTTTCGTAAAATCGGTTTATACCGCCGGGTCGATGTGGGCATCGACCCCTACGAACCCGATTCGTCCTCCGGCTCGTCCGGAAGGTACTCTACAATATCCTCGATGTCGCAGGATAGGATTTCACACAGACGGTTTAGCGTGTACGTGCTGACATGCTCATTTTTCCGCAGGCGGTCAAGCTGTCCACCACTCATATGATACTGATTGATCAGCTTGTACTGAGAAACCTTCTTCTTTTTCATTGTTTCCCAGAGCCGGGTATAGAGAATCATGAAACCACCACCATGAAATATGGTAAGCACACGTCGGCTTGTTGACAATCACCCGATACCGGTTTATAATCCGAAATAAGGTTTGGTTTTGGGAGGTTGATAAAAAAGTATGGAAAGAGCAGACGAACTGGATATTGCTTTATTGCGGCAGATGGAGCGGGAGATTCTTCTGGACACAGTGTATGACGAACGGCAGCTATCGGACGCGGAACTCAAGTCGCTTTTAAAAGAGTGCAGCGTACGTGCGTTGGGTAAGATTCGCCGCATTTTGGACGAGGACACGGCGGACGAGGACTGCTTTTTGAGGATCGAGGCCATCGTCAAAGTCTATGAAGCCATCGGCGCAGACGGCGGCGCGAGGCACGATTTTTAAATATCTATAAATCACCCGCGCAGAGGCCTTCCCGGTTCTGCGCGGGCATTTTTTATCTCAGCTCAGATAGACGACGGGCTTGATGAGGTCCGGCGTTTTGTCCTTCATGAGGTAAAGCGCCTGCTCGACGTGCGAAAAGCCGTAGAATTTGTGCGTAAGAAGCAGCGACGGGTCGACGCGCTTTGTCTCAATGAGGCGCAGCAGCCGTTCCGTGCGGAGCCGTCCGCCCGGCATGAGACCGCCGCGAATTTGCTTGTGCGCCATGCCGCACCCCCATTCAGCGCGCGGGATTTTCACGAAGTCCCCTTCGCCGAGATAATTGACGTTTGCGATGATGCCGCCGGGCTTTACCATGCGGATGGCCGCGTCGAACGTATCGGCGTTTCCGCCCGCGACGACGACCTTGTCAACGCCCTTCCCTCGCGTCCGCTCTAAAATCTGCGCGGCAAGATCGCCGTTTTTGTAGCTCAGAAAATCCGTCGCGCCATACTTCGCGGCCACATCCATGCAATTTTTCCGCGTCCCGACGCAGTATACATCTCCCGCCCCGCGCAGAACGCACGCGCGCACCGCCATGAGCCCGACAGGCCCAATGCCGATGACGCAGACGCTCTCGCCGAACTGAATGTCGGCCAGCTCCGCCGCGTGAAAGCCGGTCGGCATCATGTCGCAGAGCATGCAGGCTGTGCCGGGGTCCAGGTCGTCCGGCAAACGCGCCATGTTTGCGTCCGCTTCGTTCACATGGAAAAACTCCGCGAACACGCCATCTTTGAAGTTCGAAAATTTCCAACCCGCAAGCATCCCGCCCGAGTGCATCGCAAAGCCGCGCTGCGCCTCCTCGCTTCCCCAGTCGGGCGTGATGGCCGTGACAATCACGCGGTCGCCGGGCTTAAAATCCCGCACGAGGCTTCCGACCTCTACGACCTCGCCCACGGCCTCGTGGCCTAAAATCATGTCCTTCCGCTCGCCGAGCGCGCCCTCCCAGACGGTGTGAACATCGCTCGTGCAGGGCGAGACGGCAATGGGGCGGACGATTGCGTCCAGTGCGCCGCAGGTTGGGCGAGCCTTTTCGATCCACCCGGTTTTTCCCGCGCCGAGCATCGCAAAACCTTTCATATAGAACTCCTTTTCCAGAAATGATACCGGTATTGTTTCCCGAAACGCATGGTTTTACGCGCCCGCCTTGCATTTTGTGCTGCTCACTGGTATGATAAAAACCGTCCGGAGCACCGGGCGGTCTGGAGGAATTTTTATGGTGGTCGACTGTCATATCCATATGGCGCTGGACGGCGGATACTGGAAGGACGCACTGGCGCGTCACAAGGAAGCGCCCGACGAGCAATTCATCCGAAAAACGCTTGAAACGTATAAAAGCCTCGGCTTTACCTATCTTCGAGACGGCGGCGACCGCTGGAACGCGGGCAAACGGGCGAGCGAACTGGCCCCGGAATACGGTATCCGCTACCGCACGCCGGTCTTTCCGATCTACCGCAAGGGGCACTACGGAAGCTTTATCGGACGCGGCTTCGAAACGCTTGATGACTTCCGCGCGCTTGTTTCTGAGGTGAAGACCAAGGGCGGGCACTTTATCAAGATCATGATCTCCGGCCTGATGGATTTTAACCGCTACGGCGTTCTGACCGACGAGCCGATGCCGGAAACGCTCATTCGGGAGCTTACGGATATCGCCCACGGCGAGGGCTTTTCCATCATGGCGCACGCAAACGGGGACGCGGCAGTGCGCGGTGCGGTGCTGGCCGGAATTGATTCGGTAGAGCACGGCGCGTATTTGACGGATGGGACGCTTCAGATGCTCGCGGAAAGCAAAACCGTCTGGGTGCCGACGCTTGTCACGATCGGAAACCTGATCGGAGACGCGCGCTTTCCCGAGGAGGCGACGAAACCGCTTCTCGCCTATCAGATGGCGGCCGTCCGAAAAGCGGCAGACTTTGGCGCGCTGATTGCTCCCGGCAGCGACGCGGGCGCGTATCGGGTCTTTCACGGACAGGGTGGGCTCGACGAGCTGGCACTTTTGCATGAGGCGCTGGGAGATGCGGCAGACGAAATTCTCGCGCGGGGCACGGCGGAGATCGAAGCGCGGTTCTGAAGCATTGCGCTTTTCCGAAAAGCCTGATACAATAGAGAAACGAACCATAGACCGGGAGGCAGACGCATGTGCGCAAAAAAGGCGAAAACCACAAAAAAGAAGATCGTTTCCGCAGCCTGGAAGCTCTTTTATGAGCAGGGCTACGACAATACGACAGTAGACGATATTGTGGAAGAATCCGGCACCTCAAAGGGCTCGTTTTACCACTACTTTGAGGGCAAGGACGCGTTACTCAGCTCGCTGTCGTTTTTGTTCGACGAAAAATACGAAGAGCTCATGCCCTCAGTCGACCCGGAAATGAACAGCGTCGAAAAGCTTCTGTATTTAAACCGGGAGCTGTTCGGCGTGATCGAGAACACCGTATCGCTCGAGCTTCTGGCGCGGCTTTTTTCCTCGCAGCTCATCACTAAGGGCGAGCGGCATTTACTAGACAGCAGCCGAATTTATTATAAGGTGCTGCGGCAGATCATTTCCGAGGGCCAGCAGCGCGGGCAGATTCGCGACGATGTGACGGCCAACGAGATATCCAAACTTTACGCCATGTGTGAGCGCGGACTCATGTACGACTGGTGCATCTGCGGCGGAAATTACTCCCTCAAGAGCTACGCGGCCTCGGTCATGCCGATGCTGCTGGCCTCGATCCGAAAAAATAATTTTTGAATAAAATTTTGAATGTTCTTTGGTCTATAAAATGTATTTCAAAAAACTCCTGTAATTTCAGCAGTAAATCCGATTTTATGCGCAGCGCGGTATGGACGATAGTCTATACCGCGTTCTGTGTTGCAGTCTATTTTTCGCCATGATAAGATACGCGGGAATTGTGAAAAGTTTGTTAAGGAGTTGGTTTTTATGATGAACGCAGAAGTTCTCGCGTTCGTACTGTACTTTGTGCTGATGCTTGCCATCGGCGTGGTGTTCTTCTTCAAAGAGCGCGGCGCAGGCGAGAAGGAATATTTCCTTGGCGGCCGCCATATGGGCCCGTGGGTCACGGCAATGAGCGCGCAGGCGTCCGACATGTCGGCGTGGCTGCTGATGGGTCTTCCCGGCTCGATCCTGGCCTTCGGCTTTGGCCAGATCTGGATCGGTATCGGCCTCGCCCTCGGCACGATCGCAAACTGGATCATCGTCGCGCGCCGTCTTCGCTGCTTCTCGGAGGCCGCGAACGACTCGATCACGCTGCCGCAGTACCTGTCTAACCGCTTTGCGACGAAGAGCCTGACCTTGCAGATCATCTGCGCCGTCATTTTCCTCGTGTGCTTCACGATCTATGTCGCCTCCGCGTTTGTTTCGGGCGCAACGGTCTTTACGATGGTGTTCCCGAGCCTGTCTAACCAGACGGCAATGCTCCTCTTCGCGCTCATTATCATCATCTATACCTTCCTCGGCGGCTACAAGGCCGTGTGCTGGACGGACTTTTTCCAGGGCCTTCTGATGCTCTGCGCCGTGCTCGCAATTCCGATCGCGATCGTCGCGACGCAGAACCTTGACGTGTCGGCACTGGAAACCGTGTACGTAAACGCCAAGGACGGCACGCAGTATGCCTTCGGCAGCAGCCTGTTTACCTCCAGCTGGCAGGATATCGTCTCCGGCCTCGCGTGGGGTCTCGGGTATTTTGGCATGCCGCACATCATTGTGCGCTTCATGTCGATCGAAAAGCCCTCGATGGTCAAAAAGAGCGCGATCGTCGCGTGCGTGTGGGTGGTTCTGTCGCTTGGCGCGGTGTGTCTGATCGCGTACTTCGGCCGTATGCTGGTCGCGGACGAGCTGCTCCCCGCCGGTCAGCAGAAGACGATCTTCATCGTGTTGGCGCGTAAGCTCTTCCCGGCGTTCTTAGCCGGCATTCTGCTCGCAGCCATCATGGCGGCTTCCATGTCTACGGCAGACAGCCAGCTGCTCGTCGCCTCGTCGTCGTTTACCTCCGATATTTACAAGCCCGTATTCCGTAAGAACGCATCTGACAACGAAATCCTCTGGGTAGGCCGTCTGATCGTCCTGATCGTCTCGGTCATCGCGTATATGATCGCGTCCAGCAAGGGCGAGGGTGCGCAGGCGATCATGAACATGGTCGAAAATGCGTGGGGCGGCTTCGGCTCGGCGTTTGGCCCGGTCGTGATTCTGTCGCTGTTCTGGCGTAGACTCACCTACAAGGGCGCGGTCGCCGGCGTTGTGGCCGGTGCGCTCACAGACGTTCTGTGGTACCTGTTCCTCTCTGCTTCCACCGGCGTCTATGAGCTTCTGCCCGGCTTCGCGGTCGGTATGCTGGTGTGCGCCGCCGCCTCGCTTCTCGACAAGGCCCCCGGCAAAGAAGTCACCGACATCTTTGACGCGGCGCTCAGCAAGTATAACGATTAAGGAAAATCTTTTGTCTTACGGGATTTCCAAAGCCGATGTGTAGGGGCGGACGCCTCTGTCCGCCCGGCAAACCGCATAACCGAAATGCGAAAATCTCCGGCGAAATCGATGATTCCCATGGGCGGGCAGAGTCGCCCGCCCCTACGGAGTTTTCGTAAAAATCAAACATTCCGGTACATAAAACCCCGCTGCACGGACATCAAATCGGTGCAGCGGGGTTTTGCTATTCTGTTTCGTCCAAAAGCGGGCGCATGGCACCGCAGGCGTCAAAGCGGGTGTCGCGGGAGTCTGTGATGTAGACGATCCCGGCGGCGGGGTCCGGGATCGCGTCGGCAAGCAGCTCCTTATCGGAGTCGATCTGCGAGGCGTTGTTGGTCGCGATGAAGACCCGGCTGGCGTAGGCCGCGACCTCGGGGTCGCTTGTTCCAAGGTCCAGGCGGATGGACTGGTTGAGAAGGTTCGCGGACAGATTGTCTGCCGCGTCCAGGATCGCCTCCTGCTTCGTGACGCTGCCCGTCCAGGAAATGCGGTCGGAGTCCGGGAAGTAGAAATCGTCGAACAGCACCTCGTCAAAGCCGAGGTTCGCAAGCTCCAAAGCGATGGAGGTCAGATACCCCTGCACGTCGTTGCTGTAGGGGTTCATCCAGTAGCAGTTATTCTCATCCGTCCACAGCGCGCCGTTATAGAGCGGCAGCGCCTGCGATTGGTGCTTGAGGGAATACTCCGGGTCGGAGAACGCCGGGACGCGCGCGATGAGCGTCACGCCCTTTTGCTGCGCGAGCTCAGAAATGAGACTGTCGACCTGCTTGATGTCCATCACCGTCGCCTTGGCCGCACCCGAGATGGCGGTCGAGTAATAGAAGCTTCCGTAGACGCTCTTGACGTCGATCATGACGGCGTTATAGTCGTCCGCCTGCGAAAGCGCCGCGCGCACCGCGTCCATGTCCTTTGCCATCATCGTGGTCGTGATGTAATAGCCGGTGAGCTTTCCCGTCTGCGAAGACGTATCCTCCTCGTCTGAAGCCGCGTCCAGCACGGTATCGAACGAAAAATCCTCATCCGAAGCGGCCGCTTCAGGCGCACGCGTTGCAGACAAATGCTGCTCATAGTCGAGGTGCACGCCGGAACTGTCGTAGATCACAAAACGCCCGACGTAGATGAACCGGCAGACGACAAGCGCCAGAACGCCAAGCAGCACCAGAAGCACCGTCAGAAGCGTCCGCTTGAAAAGGCGTTTGTTGCGATAGGAAAAAATGCGCAAATCGCGTTCCCTCCCGTCTTTAGGCCAGCGCGGCCGTCACGCGGCACCAGTCGTCCTGCTGCTGGGTCGAGAGGATCTGCATGCCCGCCTTTTCCAAAGCAGAAAGCACCTCGGGAAGGCGCGTATTTAAAATGCCGGAGCAGATGAACACGCTGTCCTCGCTGAGAAAGCTTGCCGCGGCGGGCGCAAGGGGGATGATGACGTCCGCGACGATGTTTGCAAGGACGATATCGTAGCTCTTTTTGAGCTTTTCCATCATCGCCGTATCGCCGATCACATCGCCCGTCAGCGCGGTAAAACGGTCAGACCCCAGCTGGTTGATGGCGGCGTTCTGCCGCGCGATGTCTTCGGCCTTCGGGTCAATGTCCACGCCCGTAGCGTGCTGCGCGCCGAGAAGCAGCGCCGTAATGGATAAAATGCCGCTGCCGCTTCCAAGGTCCAGGACCTCTTCTCCCCCCTGAATGGCGCGCTCGAGCTCTTCCATGCACATCTGGGTCGACGCGTGCGCGCCGGTTCCGAAGATCATACCGGGGTCCAGCAGCACCTCCACACGGTGCTCCGGATTTTCCGGGTGCAGCCACTCGGGAACAACCAGAATCCGGGAGCCGATTTTGAGCGGCTGATAATACTGCTTCCAGTTGTTTTCCCAGTCCTCGTCCTTCACATGTTCTAACGTCACATCGAGGGTTCCGAACTCGATCGTCGGATACTGCTGCGGAAGCAGACGCAGCTGGTCTTTGAGATAGGAGATCGTCTCGGGCGCGGCGGGAGAATCCTCCAGGTAGAGCCGGATCTGGCTCAGGCCCTGCATCTGTTTTTCAAGGCCCTCGTCCACATAGTCCCAGTACTGCTTGTTGTTCTCCAGAAATTCGTGGAACTCGTCCTGATCGTCCATAATAAAGCTGTCGAAGCCGAGCATCGTCAGCCGCTCTCCGACCAGCTCAATGGCCTGCGAGGTGGTCTTGATGCAAACTTCAATCCACTGCATGATAGTCCTCCTTCGAAAATTCGAAGCAGCGCCGCGCAATTGCGCAAACCTGCCCAAAATAACGTATGATACATTTTACATGAAAACCGCAGGAATAACAAGTAATTTTTACGCGGGTTTTTGCGCCTCCGGTTTTACTTTTTGCGCATTGTATGGTATGATGTGACAAACTGTACGTGATAGATAAGGATGATAGAATGAACCATCGAACCGAAATCCTGCCCGGCGTGTACCTCACGGCGGTGCAGTCCGACAAATTCAAGACCGGCTGCTTCAGTCTGAATCTTCTGCGGCCGATGAAAAAAGAGGAGGCGGCGGCAAACGCGCTCATTCCGAGCGTCCTTCTGCGCGGAAGCGAAACCTGCCCGGACATTGCCTCCATTTCCGCAAAATTGGACGAGCTCTACGGCGCGAGCGTCGGCACGCTGGTACGCAAAAAGGGCGAAGTGCAGCTGGTCGGGTTTTACTGCGACTATGTGCAGGATGAATATGTGGACGAGCCAGTCTTTGCACCGCTGATGGCGTTTCTGGCGGAGCTTTTGCTGAATCCCCGGCTGGAAAACGGCGCGTTCCCGGAGGCGGTTGTGGACAGTGAAAAGCTGAATCTGGAGAACGCGATGCTCTCACGCATCAACGACAAGCGCACCTACGCGGCCTCGCAGCTCATCCGCACCATGTGCGCTGGGCAGCCCTACGGCATTCCCCGCATCGGAGAGCCGGAGGATTTAAAAAACATCACGGCAAAGAGCCTTTACGCGCACTACCGGGACCTTCTCGCAACGAGCCGCGTGGAGCTGTTCTACATGGGAAGCTTATCCCCGGAAGCCGTCACGAAGGTGCTGCAAGCCGCGCTGGCAGAGCTTCCGCGCGCGGAAGTCTTCGTCCCCGTCGGGACCACGCCCGCACCCCAGGCAAGGCCCGTGCAGGAGAAGACCGAGCGGCTGGACGTGACGCAGGGAAAGCTGAGTCTTGGCTTTTTCACCGACATTACGGCAAAGGACCCGCGCTATCCCGCGCTGGTTCTGGCGGCGACGGTCTTTGGCGGCGGCGCGACGAGCAAGCTCTTTACGAACGTGCGCGAGAAGATGTCCCTCTGCTATTACGCGAGCGCGTCGTTTGAAAAGTTCAAGGGCGTTCTGAGCGTGAGCTCGGGCGTAGAATTTTCAAAGCTCGAGACGGCCAAAACAGAAATTCTCCGGCAGCTGGAAGCGTGCAAGGCCGGCGATATCACGGACGACGAGCTGGAATCGGCCAGAGGCTATCTCGTCTCCGATCTAAAAATCGCGATGGACAGCCCCGGAAGACTCGACGACTATTATATGGGCCAGATCCTGCTGGAGCAAGACGGCACGATGGAGGACCTGGCAAGCGCAATTGCGCGCGTCACGAAGCAGGAGGCAGCCGACGCGATCCAGGCGCTGCGGCTCGATACCATTTATGCGCTCGAGGGGGTGACGGCATGATACGAAAGGACTTCCCGAAACTCGGCGAGCACTATTTTGAAGAAAGGCTCCCGAACGGCCTTCATGTCCGCGTCATGGAAAAGCCGGGCTTTGCCAAGCGGTACGCGTTCGTCGCGGCAGACTACGGCTCGATCGACGCGGAATTCTTCCTGAATGGCAAGAAATACACGACGCCGCAGGGCGTGGCGCACTATCTGGAGCACAAGATGTTTGACCTCCCCGAAGGAAACGCCATGCAGGAGTTCGCCAAATACGCCGGTGCGAACAACGCCTTTACAAGCTACACCATGACGGCCTACTACGTCGAGTGCACGGAGCATTTGGAAGAGAATTTCGAGATCCTCCTTCGCATGGTCACGACCGGGTATTTTACAGACGAGAGCGTCCAGAAAGAGCGCGGCATCATCGCGCAGGAGATCAAAATGTACGAGGACAGCGCGGACTCTGCCGTGATGGAAAACCTGTTCCGCGTCATGTACCAGAACCACCCCGTACGAAATAACATCGCGGGCACAGTTGAGAGCATCGAGGAAATTACGGCCGATACTCTGAAGCTCTGCCACGACGCGTTCTACGATCCCTCGAACCTCATCGTCTGCGTCATCGGCGACGTGGACGCGGCCTCCATCATCGAGCAGGCGCGCAGGCTGACCCCGGCGGGAAAAAAGCCGCAGTTCGAGCGGTGCTGTGGTGCGCCCGAGCCCGAGAAGGTTCCGGTCCGAACGATCGAAAAGCAGATGGAAATCGCCATGCCGGCCTTTGCCATCGGCTTCCGCTGCCCGGACGCAGGGCGCGGCGCGGACGCGATGCGCATGGACCTCATCGGCGAGATGGCGGGCGAGATGCTCATCGGCGAATCATCCAAGCTCTATCAGAAGCTCTATGACGAGAACGTCATCGACGCGGACTTTTCCGTCGACTACGAGCGCATGAAGGGCATGGCGCTTCTGGAGCTGTCCGGCGACAGCGAAGACCCCCGGCGCATTTTGCGGGAGGTTCTGGCGGAAGCGGCGCGCGTTTTGGAAACCGGCGTCGACCGGGCGCTTCTTGCGCGGCTCAAAAAATCCGTCACCGGACGGCGCTTGCGCGAACTCGACGGCTTTGAAGGAACGTGCTACCGCATGTGCGCGTATTATTTTGACGGCGCGGAATATTTTGATTATCCGGAAATTTACGCAAGCGTCACGGCGGAGGATGTGGAACAATTTATCCGCGAGAACGTCAAAGAAGAACAGGCGTTCTTGTCGGTCATCACGCCGAAGCGCGAGGAGGAATAAACTATGCTTCTGACCTCATCCATTTCGTTTCCGAACCTTGGCATCACGGTAGACCCGAGCCCCGTTGCCTTTACGATCTTCGGGAAAGAGATTTATTGGTACGGTATTATCATTGCCTGCGGCTTTTTGCTGGCGGTTCTTTACATGATATACCGGGCAAAAACGTTCGGACTCACGCAGGACGACGTGCTGGATCTCGTGTTGTGGGCGGTTCCCATCGGCGTTGTGTGCGCGCGGCTTTACTACTGCGTGTTCTATTGGGATCTGTACCGCGATAACCCCATCTCCATGCTCTACATCTGGGAGGGCGGTTTGGCGATCTACGGCGGCATCATCGGCGGCGCGATCACTGTGCTTGTTTTGAGCCGCGTGAAGAAGATCCCGCCGCTGGTCATGCTCGACAACGCCTCTATGGGCGTGATCATCGGCCAGATCTGCGGCCGGTGGGGCAACTTCATGAACCGCGAAGCGCACGGCAGCGTGACGGACTCGTTTTTCAAGATGGGCCTTGCCGACGCAGCGGGCAATATCACCTACTACCATCCGACGTTTCTGTATGAATCGGTCTGGAATCTCGTGGGCTTCCTCGGCCTTCATTTCTACTGCAAGAAGCGCAAGTTCGACGGCGAGGTGTTTTTGCTTTACGTCGCGTGGTATGGCCTTGGGCGCGCGTGGATCGAAGGCCTGCGCACGGACAGCCTCTATCTGTTCTCGACCGGCATCCGCGTCAGCCAGCTCGTTGCGGCGGTATCGTTCATCACAGCCGCAGGCGCAATTGCGTTCGTGCTTTTGAAGAAAAAGCCGAAGCCCGAGAACCTTTTTGCGAACCGCATCCATGAATCGCCTGACACGCAGGACGAAAAGCCCGACGAAATGTGAACTTTTTGAAAAAAGTGCGCAAAAATACCACACATTCTGAAAAGTGTGATATAATCGAAATCAGAAATGCAACAACCTAGAAGGGAGTATTTACTATGAATCTGTCTGAAAACTTTGAAAGCGTCAAGAATTTTGCGATGGGCGCCGCCCAGACCGCGACCCAGAAGGCCAAGGTTCTGGCCGCCGTCGCCAAGGCAAACGTCTCCATCTACGCCGAGGAAGATAAGATCCGCAAGGCTGAAGCCCAGCTCGGCAAGCTCTACTATCGCGACTACGCAGTCGGCGAAGAGATGGACACGGCAGAGTACCTTCCGTGGTGCCAGAAGATCGACGAGTCCAAGAAGCTCATCGCTGAGCTCAAGGACTACATCGACGATGTAAAGGCCGCCGATGTAGCGCCTGCCGCGCCGGGAACTGCCTGCGAGGCCGACTTTGAGGACGCGGAGCCCAAGGCAGAGGATGCGGCTGCTGCGGAAACGCCCTGCTGCTGCGAAGCGCCGAAGGAAGAGGAAGCCGCTCCCGCCGAGACCCCCGAAATTAAAATCGAGGTCGTAGACGACGAGCCCAAGGCCGAATAAGTTTCCAGCAATCACACGCAATGCCCCCTCTATGGACACCATAGAGGGGGCATTTTTCGGCGCAAGCACGTAGACAAAGCCCCGCCTCCACGTTTTTTGTGGAAGCGGGGTTCGTTTCTTGATAGATGAATTAGGCCTTGGCCTTTTCGCTGCCGGACTCGCTCTTCGCGTAGCTCTTGAGCGCGTTGACGACGATCGTCAGGCCCAGCACGATGAGCAGCACCGCGATGATCAGCTGCAGGCCGTTCGCGATGAACACCGCGCCCCAGGTCGTCTCGCCGGCCGGGATGGTGGTGGAAGCTGCTGCCTGAATGGCCTTGACCATCGCAAGAAGCCGCTGGACAAGCGCCGTAAACGTCACGCAGAGCATAATGATGAGCGGCGGGAAGAGCATCTTGTTGCTGCGGCCCGTGACCTTCAGGAAGACGCACAGCGTGATGAGCACGAGCGCGGAGAGAAGCTGGTTGGCAGAGCCGAAGAGCGGCCAGATATTCGCGTAGCCGATCTGGGTGAGCAGGAAGCCGAACGCCAGCGTGAGAGCCGTCGAGAAATACGTGTTGCAAAGGAGCTTGCGCCACGGCTCGGCATGCGCCATATCATCCACGGAGAAGAGCTCCTGGAAGCTCATGCGGCCGATTCTTGCAACAGCATCCAGACTCGTCAGCGCCAGCGCGGAAACGCACATGGTCATGAAAACCGTCGCCGCGTAGCTCGGAACGCCAAACATCTCAAAGAAGCCCGCAACGCCGCGGCTGAAGATCTGGAACGGGGTGCCCGCCGCGGGCGTGCCGTCTGCTGCTGCCGCCGCACCGGCCACGCAAAGCGCCAGAACTGCAAGCAGGCTCTCGAGCACCATTGCGCCGTAACCGACTTTGAGCATGTCCTTTTCGTTTTCAACCGTCTTCGAAGACGTACCGGAGGAGACGAGGCTGTGGAAGCCGGAGACTGCGCCGCAGGCCACCGTGACGAACAGAATCGGGAACATCGAGCCAAGAGACGTGTTGAAGCTCGTAAACGCCGGAAGGTTCATCGTGGGGTGCGCGACCAGAAGGCCGACGGCTGCGCCCGCGATCATACCGATGAACATGAACGTCGTCATGTAGTCGCGCGGCTGCTTGAGAAGCCACATCGGAAGCACGGCCGCGAAGAAGATGTAGACGAAGGTGATGTAGCTCCAGGTCGACTTGCCGTAGATGAGCGGACAGTTCATGCCGACGGCAAAGGAGGCCGCGATAAACAGAACGCCGAGCACCGCTTCTTTCCAGCCCGAGAGGTTCCACTTTTTCTGAACGAGGCCAAATACCACGGCAAAGACCATGAACATGATTGAGACCATGCCGGCCGCGCCGTTCGTCTGCGCCGCCTCCGCCAGCTGCGTCACGCCGTCAACAACCGTATACGCATTGAATGTGCCCGCCACCATGTCCGCGAACGCCGCGATGACAATGCCGCAGAAGAGCCAGCAGAAGAGCAAAAACAGCTTTCTTCCGAGCTTGCCGATGTACTTTTCGATCAGCATGCCCATGGACTTGCCTTCGTTCTTGACCGAGGCGTAGAGCGCGCCGAAGTCTGTGACCGCGCCGAAGAAGATGCCGCCGATGAGCACCCACAACAAAACCGGCACCCAGCCGAAAGCCGCCGCCTGAATCGCGCCCGTGACAGGGCCTGCGCCCGCAATGGACGAGAACTGATGGCTGAAAACCGTCCAGCCGTTTGTCGGTACATAGTCTTTGCCGTCGTTTTTCCGCACGGCAGGGGTCTTGGCTGCCGGGTCAATGCCCCACTTCTTTGCCAGCCAGCGCCCATAGAGCACATAGGCCGCAAACAGCACGACGGCTGCCAGCAATACGATGACGAGTGTGTTCATAAAAGTTCCTTCTTTCACAGGAAATTGCTCTCACCCGGTTTTTGCCACGAAAAAAGCCTCCGCCCTTGCAAGCGCGCCCAAAGACGCACCCATGCAAAGACGAAGGCATAACAAATATACTTCCGCGTTACCACTTTGCTTGCAGGAAAACCTGCCGCTCATTCGCCGCTGACACGGCGCTCCCTTTTAACGGTGGGAAACCGGCTCCGACTACTCGCGGCCTAGAGAAATCCGCTTTTGCCAAAGCTGCTCGCAGGGGATAACCGTCCCGCTCCTTGCTGCCGTCTCGCACAACCGACGGCTTTCTGGAAACGGTGCTGCGGGGAAGTCGTGTCCTGTTCATAGCAGTTGCCAGATGATGATGGCACTAAAATACGCACTTTTTCGCCATTTGTCAATTCCCTTTTGCGCGAAAGGAAAAACTTCAGCGTGTCCGACGAATTTCACAAAACAGAACGTGAACTTTTGGTCAAAACAACAATGCAGCGTGTCGCTGCACGCAAAAACGCCCCAGGTTCCCCTGAGGCGCTTGCTGTTTGAAGCTCAATCCTGATCCCAGTTGTGCCACACATTCTGCACGTCGTTGTATTCGGGCATTCCATTATAAAGATTTTTCTCCATGGTAACCTTGTTTAGATGATCGGCAATTACATGAATTCTCCTTTTTATCTCGTCCAAGCAGTTGTAATAAAGCCCCAATTCAATATTACTCTCTTGCACCGTATGTCCCTCACCGTTCTTATTATTTCAATACTATTTCAAGACCTTCATATTCTACAAAGAAATATTAACGTCGCCAAAATGTCACCGCGTACTTTTTCAATTAAATTCCCCATTTTCTGTCATTCTATCTCACTATAAGCAACACACCCACCAAAGTCAATTCTCTCCTCTTATAGAGATTGATTATTTATCCTGAAAATAGTTCAGCAAAGAATACAGAATACGCTTCTCTTCATTTGACAGATTTCCAATATAAACAGATTCTGTTTTATCAAGGCCAAGTATATAATCCGACGATACATGAAAAAATTGTGCAAGTTCTGCAACATACTGCGTCGTTGGTATGGAAAGTCCTATTTCCCATGCATTCACTGCAGACCGGGTCACGCCAACCTTTTTTGCCAACGCAGCTTGAGACAGCCCCGCCCGTTCCCTGAGTTCTTTAATCGTATCGCAAATCATAGCATCACCTCTTAATGCTAGTATAATTTGCGTTTTTAGATATTTAATTATCGTTGAATGTATAGTTTAATTGACATTTCGACACAGCTGTGCTACTCTGTAAATATTAGTAAAACCATAGAGGAGGAATCAATAAAATGTTAAAAAAATTCTTTGCTATTTGTCTTTCCAGCGCTATTCTCATTGTTTCCATTTGTGGCTGCACAAATTCTTCCGCCAGTGTTACTACAACCAGTGTAGCACAGAGCACTTCATCAGGTAAAAGCAGCAATGCTGCAACGTCCTCAAAAAATGATTCAAATTCACGCACAACGTCCTCATTTTCAAGCAGCAGTATATCCACTGGGGAAAAGAATGCGTTAAAATCTGCCGAACAATACCTCAGCTTTATGGCCTTTTCTTATTCCGGACTAATTGACCAGCTGGAATATGAAGGTTACTCAAGTGAAGAGGCCGAGTATGCCGCTAAAAACTGCGGAGCAGATTGGAACGAGCAAGCAGTTTTGTCTGCAAAGCAATATCTAAAAACAATGTCTTTTTCAGAGGATGGCTTAATAGAGCAATTAGAGTATGAAGGCTTTACGCATGAGCAGGCTGCACAC
>ERZ772882.724-NODE-724-length-41276-cov-8.240411_pt1 | contig 41276 bp, 44 predicted proteins | sample MGYA00580576_ERZ772882 | MGnify/ENA primary metagenome ERZ772882 (study PRJEB29015, sample SAMEA2737658) | human gut metagenome | biome: human gut; feature: human-associated habitat; material: faeces | place: China | collected 2012 ... | reverse complement strand
TGGCAGGCGCGCAGATGGGCACCCTCTATCAGCAGGGCGCGCAGCAGCAGGCGGCGCAGGCGCAGGCGGCCCCCGCCGTACAGGGCTGGACCTGCTCCTGCGGACAGACGGGCAACACGGGCAAATTCTGCGCGAACTGCGGCAAGCCCGCCCCCGCTCCGGCGAATGAATGGACCTGCGAGTGCGGCACGAAGAACACGGGTAAGTTCTGCTCGAACTGCGGCAAGCCCGCGCCCGCCGCGGAGTGGACGTGCGAGTGCGGCACGAAGAACAGCGGCAAATTCTGCTCCAACTGCGGCAAGCCCAGAGCCTGAGCGATCCACAAACGATAAAACGGTATGATCGGGCCTGCCGCGCTGCGCGGCAGGCTCCTGCCGACCTTATGACAAGTCTGAAAAAGGAGAAAAAGCATGGCAAATCAGGTGACCAACTACAAGTGTCCCGCCTGCACCGGCCCGCTGCGCTTCGACAGCGCGACCGGCAAGCTCCAATGCGACTTCTGCGGCTCGAGCTACGAGGTCGCGGAGATCGAAAAGCTCTACGCCGAGAAGGACGCGCAGGCTGCCGGCGCGTTCCGTCAGGCGGAGGAGCAGGCCGCGGCGGACGGCGAATGGGCCTCCGCCTCCGGCAGCGACTGGGGCGCGGACGCGGAAAAGCTGCGCGTCTATTCCTGCCCGAGCTGCGGCGCGGAGCTGATCTGCGATGAGACGACCAGCGCGACCTCCTGCCCCTACTGCGGCAACAACACCATCGTGCCCGGGCAGTTCAGCGGCGCGCTCAAGCCCGACTATGTGCTGCCCTTCAAGCTGGATAAGGCCGCCGCGGTCGCAGCGCTCAAAAAGCACTACGGCGGCAAGAAGCTGCTGCCGAAGGCGTTCTCCAATGAGAACCACATCGAGGAGGTCAAGGGCGTCTACGTCCCCTTCTGGCTCTACGACGGCAGCGCGGAGGTCGATGTCCGCTGCCACGGCACCAAGGTGAGCGGCTACTCCACCGCCCGTGAAAACGTGACCGTCACGAACCATTACGACGTGCGCCGCGCGGGCACGGTGCGGTTCGAGCGCGTGCCGGTGGACGCCTCGAGCAAGATGCCTGACGACCACATGGACGCCATCGAGCCCTTCGACTACAAGGAGCTCAAGCCCTTTTCCACGGCGTATCTGCCCGGCTTCCTCGCCGACAAGTATGACGTTTCCGTGCAGGACTGCGCCGATCGCGCGGACAGCCGCTGCGAAACGAGCGCCGTAGAGCTGATGGAGCAGGACGCCCGCGGCGACTACACCTCCTGCACGGTCGAAAGCCGAAACGTCACGCTCCACCGCGGCAAGGTCCACTATGCGCTCATGCCCGTGTGGCTGCTGAGCACGAAGTGGAACGGCAAGAGCTTTCTCTTCGCCATGAACGGCCAGACCGGCAAGCTCGTCGGCGACCTGCCGCTCGACAAGGGACTGTACTGGAAGCATTTCGCCGCCATCACCGGTCTTTGTATGCTGGGCGTGATGGCTGCCGGACTGCTCCTGAGCCTGTAAGGAGGTGGCATGATGATGAAGAAATATGCTTCCCTGCTCTTCGCCCTCGTCCTCGCGCTGTCGCTGAGCGTATCCGCCGCGGCGGATGCGGACGTCTATGTTTACGACGACGCCGACATTCTCTCCGCGGATGACTGCGCCGCGCTCAACGAGGCGGCTGCGGCGGTGAGCGAGCAGTACGGCTGCGGCGTGTACGTCGTGACCGTCGACGACATGGCGGACTACATCGACCCCGACGCGGTCACGGAGACCGGTGAGACCGGCATGGCCGCCTTCACCGAATACGCATGGGATGCGCTCGGGCTTGCCGCCTCCTACGACAGCAACGGCATCATGCTCGCGCTGAGCATGGCCGAGCGCGATTTCCAGATGCTCGCCCACGGCGACACCGCCAACGCCGCCTTCACCGACTACGGCAAGTACATCATGCAGGACGAGTTCCTCGACAATTTCCGTGAGGACGACTGGTACGGCGGCTTCGCGGACTACATCGCCGCGTGCGGCCGCTACCTCGAGGCCAACGCCAACGGCGCCCCCATCGACGTGGAGCCGTCCGACGATACCGAGGAGGAATATGAACCGCTGAGCTTTGGGGATAAGCTTTTCTTTGCCGCCCTCATGGCCTTCCGGTTCGGTCTGCCCCTCGGCCTGATCGTGGCGTTCATCGTCTGCGCGATCTATAAGCGTCAGCTCAAGAGCGTGCGCCGCGCGACCGAGGCCGCGCGCTACACCGTCTCCGGCGGCGCCGAGATCACCGCGCGCGAGGATCGCTTCACCCATACCACCGAGGTGCGCACGCCCATCAAGACGGAGTCCGACGACCACGACAGCGGCCCGAGCTTCTCCGGCGGCACGACCGTCAACTCCGGCGGCTTCTCGCACTCCGGCGGAAAATTCTGAATCCCCGAAAGGAAAACACCTCCCATGAAACGAATCCTTTGCGCGCTGCTCAGCGCGCTGCTGCTGCTCACCCTCACTGCCTGCGGCGGGAAAAAGCCGGCGGAGGACCCCTCCGTGCAGCCGCCGGTCGAGCAGCCCGACACCCCCGATACTCCCGATTCCCCTGCGCCGAGCGAGGCGGAGCAGTCGCTCGCCGACCTGCGCGAGACCATCCGCGCCGCGGGCGCGGTGCTCGGCTGTGCCTACCTCGGCGCGACCTACGGCAACGACGCGCTCGACCTCCACGCGCTGCTGGAGGACAATGGTTACGCCGCGCGCTATCCCTTCCTGCTCGACCTTCCCTCTAAGCTGGCAGTCAGCACCGGCGGCTGGGAGATCTACTGCATCGTCCCCGCCGACGAGGATGTGAGCATCACCGCGAATGAATTCGGCTGGCCGAGCTGGGACGCGGAGGGACCTGTGGCCGGCGAGGTTCTTTGGGAGAGCGGCTCCGGCACTCCGCTGTGCATTGCCGCCAATGTGAGCGATATCATGCCCGACACGCAGATCACCGTGACCGCCGCGGACGGCACAGCCATCATCTACCAGCCCTTTCTCAGCTTACGGGACGGCTCTCTCGCCGTCCCCGAGGACGGCACGGTGTACGACTTCACCGTTTACCCCGAAGGCTTTGTGCGTGAAACAACCGCCTGAGCCGCCAAATCCACAACAGATCGCGAGGTTTTAGCTTGTCTTCCCCCTCCCTGCGCGGCCTCTGGAACGAGTGCCGCGCCACCGTGCGCGGCCTGGAGAGCTGGCGCTGCTGCATGGCGTTTTTCTCCAGCGCGTTTCTGGCGTTCGGTCTCTACCACGTCCACTCCGTCTCCGGCATCACCGAGGGCGGCGTGCTCGGCGCGACGCTGCTGCTCGACCATTGGTTCTCCCTCTCCCCCGCTGTCTCCGGCTTTGTGCTGAACCTGCTGTGCTACGGCTGGGGCTGGCGGCTGCTGGGCCGCAGCTTCATTGCCTACTCGCTCATCGCGACCGTGGGCTTCTCGCTGCCCTACAAGCTCTACGAGCTGTTCCCGCCGCTCTGGCCGCAGCTGGCCGAAATGCCGCTGCTCGCCGCCGTGGTCGGCGCGCTGTTCGTCGGCGTCGGCGCGGGACTTTCCGTGCGCGCGGGCGGCGCCTCCGGCGGCGACGACGCACTCGCCATGTGCATCGCGCACGTCACGGGCATGGGCATCCAATGGGCCTATCTCTCCACCGATCTGGTGGTGCTCGGTCTGTCGCTGACCTACATTCCGCTGCGGCGCATCGGCTACTCGCTGCTGACCGTGCTCATTTCGGGCCAGCTCATCGGACTTGTGCAGAGGCTCCCTCTCCCGTGGGATAAGCCGCGGCCGGAGGCTGCGGAATAACGCAAAAAGGAAGCAGATGCTTTGCATCTGCTTCCTTTTATTCCGCTTGCTTTTTGCCTCAGCCGACGAGGGAGGCGGTATCCATGGCGATCATCAGCTCTTCGTTGGTGGGGATGAGCAGGACCTTGACCTTGGAATCCGTGGCGGAGATCACGCGCTCCTCGCCGCGGACGTTGTTGGCGTCCTCGTCCATCTTCACGCCCATGTACTCCAGGCCGGACGCGATCTGCATACGCTCGAGCGCGTCGTTCTCGCCGACACCGGCGGTGAAGATGATGGCGTCCACGCCGCCCATGACGGCGGCATACGCGCCGATGAGCTTCTTGACCTCGTAGGCGAACTTCTCGCGGGCGAGCGCGCAGCGCTCGTTGCCCTTCTCAGCGCCCTCCTCCAGATCGCGGAAGTCGGAGGAAACGCCGGAGATGCCCTCCATGCCGGACTTCTTGTTGAGGATGTTCAGCATCTCACCGATGGAGTAGCCGTACTTGTTCATCAGGTACTCCAGAATGCCGGCGTCGATGTCGCCCGCGCGGGTGCCCATGGGCAGGCCGGCGAGGGGCGTAAAGCCCATGGAGGTCTCCACGCTCTTGCCGCCGTCCACGGCGGTGACGGAGGAGCCGTTGCCGAGGTGGCAGGAGATGAGCTTCAGGCTCTCGATGGGCTTGCCGAGCATATCGGCGGCGCGGGAGGCCACATACTTGTGGCTGGTGCCGTGGAAGCCGTAGCGGCGGACCTTGTCGTTCTCGTAATACTCATAGGGAATGGCATAGGTGTAGGCCACAGGAGGCATCGTCTGATGGAAGGCGGTGTCGAACACGGCGACCATGGGCACGCCGGGCATGAGCTGCTGGCAGGCCTTGATGCCGATGATGTTGGCGGGATTGTGCAAGGGCGCGAGGGGATTGCACTCCTCGATGGCGGCCATGACCTCGTCGGTGATGACGACGGACTTGGCGAACTTCTCGCCGCCGTGGACCACGCGGTGACCGACCGCGTCGATCTCCTTCATGGAGCCGATGACGCCGTTCTTCTCGTCCACGAGGGCGTTCAGAACAGCCGCGATGGCTTCGTTGTGGGTGGGCATGGCAACGTCGGCGGCCTTAATGGCCTCCTTGCCCTCGAGCTGGGGCTTGTAGGTGAACTTGCCGTCGATGCCGATGCGCTCGCAAAGGCCCTTGGCGAGCAGCACGCCGGTGGCGGGATTGAGAAGCTGATACTTCAGGGAAGAGCTTCCTGCGTTGATGACCAGAACATTCATGTTGTTTCCTCCGTTTTCCATGGGGCGGCGTCTTGCAATGTGCCCCAATTTCAGGTAAGATAGAGATGGGAATTGCGGGAATTTGTCCGACGGACCAATACATACGTCTTTTATTATAGCAAAAATTTCCGTGATGACAACTATAATTTTTTTGCGGGAGCCAAAATTGTAACCATTTTGAGATGATTTTTATGCGGACTGCTGGTATCATAAGTGAGTATAATCCATTCCATCGCGGCCACGCCTGGCAGATCGGCGAGCTGCGCCGCCGTCTCGGCGCGGAGACCGCCGTCGTCTGCGCCATGAGCGGCAGCTTCGTCCAGCGGGGCGATTTTGCCGTCATGCGGACGCACGCACGCGCGGAGGCCGCCGTGCGCGGCGGCGCCGACCTCGTGCTCGAGCTGCCGCTGCCGTGGGCGATCGCGTCTGCCGAGGGCTTCGCCGCGGGCGGCGTGGGCGTTCTGGCGGCGACCGGCGCGGTGGACACGCTGGTCTTCGGCAGTGAGTGCGGCGACACGGAAACGCTGAAAGCCGTGGCGGCGGCGCTCGAATCGGAGTCCTTTGCCGCGTATCTGCGTCAGGGCTTACAGGAGGGCGTCTCCTTCGCCGCAGCGCGCGAAGCCGCCGCACGCAAGCTGCTCGGTGAGAAGGCCGCCGTCCTCGCGCAGCCGAACGACATTCTGGGTGTAGAATACTGCAAAGCCATCGCGCGGCAGGGCGCCGCGCTGAAGCCGCTGGCGCTGCCGCGAAGGGGCGTCGGGCACGACGGCGGCGCGGCAGAGGGCTTCGCCTCCGCGAGCCGCATCCGCGAGCTGCTCATAAACGGCGCATGCGCCGACGAATTCCTCACACCGGAGAGTGCGGACATCTATGCGCGCGAGTGCGCGGCGGGCCGCGCGCCGGTGACGATGGCAAACGCCGAGCGTGCGATCCTCGCCCGTCTGCGTACGCTGACCGAGGAGGACCTCGCCCCCTTCGACGGCGGCGGCGAGGGGCTTTACCACCGCTTCTACGACGCCGTGCAGCGCGAAACGAGCATCGACGGCATCCTCGCCGCGGCGAAGTCCAAGCGCTACGCCTACGCGCGGCTGCGGCGGCTGTTGCTTGCCGTCTATCTCGGCGTCACGCCGGAGGACACCCCGCAGCGCGTGCCCTATCTGCGCGTGCTGGCGTGCAACGCGCGCGGGCGCGAGGTGCTCAAAACGATGAAAACGACCGCCGCCGCGCCCGTCCTCACGAGGAGCGCGGACGTGCGGCGGCTGGACGCGGACGCGCAGCGGCTCTTCGCCCTGACCGCCCGCGCCGAGGAGCAATATACTTTGGCCTATCCGTCCCTTGCCGCGGCGAAGCCCGGCAGCGCGTGGACGACCACACCAGTCATTCTCTGACCGGCATTCAGAAAGGAGACTCACCATGAAAAAACTGTTCGCCTCCCTGCTAACGCTCTCGCTCTTGCTGTCGCTGACCGCCTGCGGCGGCAACGGCGATCCGACCGGTCCCGATGCTCCAAAGCCCTCCCAGCCGGAGACGCCGGAGCTGACCTTCGCCGTCGGCACGCCGCTCACCCATGAATCGACCTACACTGCCGACGACGGCACGCTCCTGCTGCACACAAATTATGAGCTGCCGCAGCTTGAGCTTCGCACCGCCGACGGCGCACTCTATGAACCCGGCGCCGCAGCCACACAGAGCGCGGCGGTTGCCGTGCGCGACGCCTTCAACGCCGAGATGGAGCGCTGCTACGCCGCGGTGCTCTCCAACGAGTCGGAGCTGGCTCAGGAGGCGCGCGACCATTACGGCAGTGACTCTATGTCCTTTGAGTACATCTACTACGAGGATGAACTGCTCGGCGAGGTCGTCTACCAGACCGACGGGCTCATCAGCGTGCTTGCCAATGCCTACGCCTTCTACGGCGGCGCGCATCCGAACACCTCCACCCTCACCTGGAGCTTCGATCTCACCACCGGCGAATTTCTGACGCTCGACGTGCTCAACGCGCAGTCCTCCACCGACAGTGCACTCGGCAAAACGCTGGTCGATACGCTCGCCTCGGAGATCGTGAACAGGATCTACGAAGAGGGACTGGACGATTACCTCTACGATGATTTCTACTCCTACGTTTATGACCTCTCCTCCAACGCGCACTTTTATTTCAGCGGCAGCGGCATGACCGTCAACTTCGACGCCTATGTCCTCGGGCCCTACGCCTCGGGGCCGCAGACCTTCGAGATCCCCTACAGCCACTTCTACAACGCGCTCGACAGCCACACACAGTCTCTGCTCAATGTGCCGCAGGACGAGATCATCATTGCGGACTATTACACCACCAAAACACTCTGGTCGTGGTTCAACATGACCACCCCGCCCGTGGACAGCGGCGCGCCCGGCATCACGGTGGACGGTCTTCCCCTCGCCCGCGTCACGCTGGGCGACGTGAACACGCTCGACGAGCTGCGCGCGCTGCTGTGCGAGCACGTCAGCGCGGAGCTTGCCGACGAATGGCTCGCCACAGGCCGCTTTGTGGAGTCCGACGGCGCGCTCTACGCGGCGTGTGCCGACCGCGGCAGCGACATCACCATCGACACCGAGAGCTATCTGGTCGCGTGGAACGGCGATGCCGGCGAGATCATGCAGACCATCACCCGTCGGGAATGGAATGACGAAACCGGCGATTTTGTGCCTGTTCCCGGAAGCGAGACTTATTACGCCTACCCCTTTACCACGATGAACCGCCACGCGGTATTCTCCGCGTTCCCCTGCCCCTACTGAAAAAGCGCATAAAAAAAGCGGAGACCGCACTGCGCTGCGGTCTCCGCTTTTTTTCGTGTCAATCGACGTGCTCGCTCGCCCGCATGGCGAGGATGGTGCGCTCGATGAGGGTGTCAAGGTCCCAGCCGAGCATCTCCGCGCCGCGCTCGATGACCTCGCGCGAGCAGCCCGCGGCAAACTTTTTGTCCTTGTACTTCTTCTTGACGGACTTGACCTCAAGGTCGTCCACGCTCTTGCTCGGGCGCATGAGGGCGACCGCGCCGATGAGGCCGGTCAGCTCGTCGGCGGCGAAAAGGACCTTCTCCATCTCGTGCTGCGGCTCGGGCAGGCCGTCGAAATGCAGGCCGTAGCCGTGGCTGGCGGTCGCGCGGATCAGGCGCTCATCCAGTCTCTTTTCCCGCATGATCTCCTGCGATTTGATGCAGTGTTCGTCGGGATACATCTCAAAGTCAAGGTCGTGCAGGAGACCTACGGTCTCCCAGAAGTCGGCCTCGTCGCCGTAGCCCAGTTCATTTGCGTACCAGCGCATCACGTCGCCGACGATCTGGCCGTGCTTGAGATGAAATTCACCCTTGTTGTACTCGTTGAGCAGCTCCCATGCCTGCTCTCTGGTCAATGCCATAACAATGCCTCCTCAGGGATTTTCGTCCGTAAAGTGGACGTGGTTGAAAATGTGGTCGGAGCAGAAGCAGTGATAGCCCGCGCACTTCGAGCAGTAGCGGAACTGCAGCTCCGGATTCGTGACGTCGGTGCGGCCGCAGACCGCGCACTTGTGGCGGTAGCCCTGGCTCTGCTGCTCGCGCTGCGTCTGGCGGACGGCGTTGTGGAAGTGCGCCGCCTGCTTGGTCCGCGTCTGCTCCCGCTTGGCAAAGCGCCCGATCTCCGGCGCGAAGAACACAAAGAAGTTCAGCAGCGCCACGAGCGGCAGCACCACGCCGATCCAATAGCGGGAGACGGCGCAGAAGAAGATGATGTACGCGAAGTAGCACGCATCCAGAATGGCCATCCACTTGATCTTGACCGGAATGAAGAAGAACAGCAGCACCTGCGCGTCGGGATAGAGCGTGGCAAAGGCGAAGAACATCGCAAAATTCACATAGGTCGCGCCCGCAACCTGCCAGTCGTACCCGGTGATCAGGCTCGTGATGACCGCGCCGAGCGCCGTGAGCAGCACGCCGCTGAGGTAGTAGATGGTGAACTTCGCCGTACCCCACTCGCGCTCGAGCGTCGAGCCGATCCAGTAGTAGAAATAGCAGCTCACCAGCAGCCAGAAGGGTCGCGTGTCCGTCGGCAAAAAGCTGAAGGACAGCAGCCGCCAGAGCTGCCCCTGCTTGAGCCCCGCCCAGCTGAAGCTGAGAATGGAGTAAAAGGAGCCCCCGTCAAGCGTGGAGAACAGGGAGAGCAGATAGAAGGCGATGTTGCCGATGACGATGTAGAGCATCAGGTTCGGAATACCGAAATTCGGATGCAGCACGCAGAAGCGGTCGATGCGGCGGCGCAGAAAATTCAAGGTCGATCCCTCCGATCGTGAAAATAGCTTATCCTGCATTGTACCCTATGCGGCGGAAAAAGTCATTACCAAATTATAAATTCCGCGAAAATTCCCGCCATACGGCGGGAATTTTTCGGCTCAGTAGTGATATTTTCTCCGCTTCGCGGCAAGGAGCGAAACGGTGACGAGCAGCGTGAGCGATTCCGCGGCGGTGACGGCGAGCCAGATGCCGTTGATGTCCAGCCACCTCGGCAGCAGCAAGATCGCCGCGACCTGAAACACCAGCGTCCGCAGGAACGAAATGAGCGCGCTGTCCGTGCCGTCGTTCAACCCGGTGAAGAACGCCGAGCCAAAAATGTTGAAGCCGAAGACGAGGAACGAGACGGAGTAGACGCGCAGGGCGTTGACCGTCATATCGTGCAGCGCCGCGTCGTAGCCCACAAAGAGGTCGGCGATAGGGCCGGCAAGGGTCACGGAAGCGCCGGTCATGACGAGGCTCACGAGCACGGTGATGATCAGGCTCTTGCGCAGGAGGCTTTTAAGCTCCGCATGGTTTTGTGCGCCGTAGTGGTAGCCGACGACCGGCGTGACGGCGATGGAATAGCCGAAGAAAAATGCCTTGAAGATGAAGTCGACGTACATCAGAACGCCGTAGGCGCTCACGCCGTCCTCCTGCGCGATGGCCATGAGCTGCACGTTGTAGAGGATGCCGACGAGCGAGCCGGAGAGATTGCTCACCATCTCGCTCGAGCCGTTACAGCAGGCCCGCCAAAGCGCACGCAGGTCAAAGCACGGCCGTCCGAGCCGCAGCGGCGTGTCGTTCTCGCGCAGGAAGTAGGCGAGCGGAATGGCCGCACCGACCGCCTGCGAAAGGGCGGTGGCGAGCGCCGCGCCCGCAAGTCCGAACGGAAGGACATAGACGAGCAGGAAGTCGAGTACCACGTTCGTCAAGCCCGCGAACACCGTCACCTTCAGCCCGAAGCCCGGTTTTTCCGCCGTGGCAAGGAAGCTCTGAAAGCTGTTTTGCAGCATGAAGAGCGGCAGCGAGACGAGCAGGATGCGCCCATAGAGCACGCAGTCGTCGATGGTCAGCTCCGTCGCGCCGACGGCATAGGAGATCGGTCGGATGAACACGAAGAAGACCGCGGCGAGCACCGCGCCGCCGACCGCCAGGATCGCGACGAGCATCGAGAAGATGCCGTTCGCCTCCTTCGTCTTCCCCTCGCCGAGGGTCTTGGCGATGAGGGCGCTGCCGCCGGTGCCGACCATGAAGCCGAAGGCGGAGAGCGCCATGAGCACGGGGAAGATGAGGTTGAGCGCGGCAAAGGCGTTCTTGCCCACGCAGTTGGAGACAAAGAAGCCGTCCACGATGCTGTAGACCGAGGTGACGATCATCATGACGATGCTGGGCATCGTGAAGCGCAGGAGCTTTTGGTAGGTAAAATGATCGGAAAGCGTGATCCGCAAGGCGTTCTGCCTCCTTTCTGTCCGGCTTTTGCGGCAGTTAACTGAAGAAATCTCCGTTGAACTCCCGCAGGAGAAGACTCTGATAGTCGCGGACACACAGCACCACGTCGGGCTGATAGGCCGCGATGTAGTCGCTCAGGCTCTGCACCGTGTAGTGGCGCAGGTCGACCGAGCGCAGCTCGTTGAAGTTGTAGTAGGCAAGGCACTCCACGGGATTGGTGAAGCTGTCGCCGAAGATCAGGGCGTTGGGAAGCTCGGGGCGGTCGGTTCGGATGACTGTCTCAGCGATGTCGCCGCCCATGTAGAGGCCGTAGGTCAGCGGCTCGGCGTCGCTGCCCGGAAGCGCGTAGACCGTGGCCTCCGCCGCCGCGCCGTTATCGAAGCGGGTGAAGGGGATGTCCTCGGCGAACGAGGCCGTGAGGAGCTTTTCATCGTTGCCGCGCAGGCCGAGCAGCTTGCGCGTGCGCGAGCCCATGTAGGGATTGGGCAGCGCGGAGAAGGTCACGTCCGTCCCCTCCTCGGGAACGCGGAGCGCGCAGCCGTCCGCCGCGAGCCGTTCCGCCGCCGCACGGTAGGTCACATACGCGCCGCGCAGGCCGTAGTGGTTGTCCACCTTTGAGCTGAACTCCGGCAGATGGCCCTCGGCATCAAAGATCTCGCCCATGTCCACATAGGCGATGCCCCGCGCCTCCATGGCCTCGCGGAGCGCCGCGCGCTCCGCGGCGGTGTAGGCGGCGCGGTTTTCGAGGTAGGCGGGATATGCGTCCTCGTAGTAGGCGTACTGGCAGGGCACGGCGAGATAGCAGTAGTATCCCCCGTAAGCCTCGATCTGATCGCGCAGCGCGGCGTTGTCCGCCGCCACGGTGTCGGCCTCGCGCAGAATGTCCTCGGCGGTGTCGGGCATGGTGTAGAGCTCCTCGAGCAGCGCGTCGGGCGTGACGACGACCTCGTTCACCACAGGACGGTGGAAAAGATTCAGGTCGCACCAGGTCACCGCGCGGAGCGCGGCGGTGCGCCAGGCGGCGTAGTCGCAGAACATGGTCTCCAGCTCGCCGAAGACCTTTCCGCTCGCGACGCTCTCGACGCTGATCTCAGGGAAGGCGGAGAGGTTGCGGTTCTCGTAGTAGGAGTAGCGCTCCTTCGGCAGCAGGATGGTCGCGGCCATCAGGACCAGGAGCGTGCCGGAAAAGAGCAGGGCCATCACCCACTCGCTGAATTTTTTCATAGCGGCGCCTCCTCTCAGAACCGGAAGTAGATGAAGGGATTGAACGAGCCCGTGACGAGCTTGCAGTATGAGCACGCCAGCAGCGCCATCGCCGCGAGCTTCGGGCCCCACGTCAGCACGGCGCGGGCGGGCGCGGCGTCCCGCTTTTGAAGCGCCGTCTCCAGCCATTGCTTCACCGGCAGCGCGGCGATGCAGCAGCACAGCAGCTCCGGCCAGAACTCCAGCGCGTAATAGACGACGCGGCTGCCGCACCACACGCCGCTGCTGCCGAACATGGCGGCGAAGTAAGCCGCCGCAGCCGTGAGCGTCTCGGCGCGGAAGAGCACCCAGCTGAATACGACCAGCACCATCGCGTAGGCGTGGCGCACGAGCGACGGCAGACGCTCCAGAGCCTTGCCCCAGAGGAGCTTTTCCCCCACGAGCAGCACAAAGAACCAAAGTCCCCAGGCGATGAAATTCCAGCTCGCGCCGTGCCACATTCCGGTCAGGAACCAGACGACGAAGAGGTTCCACACATTGCGCGCCCTCGAGCAGCGGTTGCCGCCGAGCGGGATATACACATAGTCGCGGAACCAGGTGGAAAGTGAAATGTGCCAGCGCCGCCAGAACTCCGTGACGCTCCGCGCGACATAGGGGTAATTGAAATTCTCCAAAAAGTGGAAGCCGAACATTCGCCCGAGGCCGATGGCCATATCGGAATAGGCAGAAAAATCGAAGTAGATCTGGAAGGTGTACGCCACCGCGCCCAGCCACGCGAAGAGCACCGAGGGCATAACGGCGGCAAAGGCCGCATCCGCGATCCGCGCCACGGCGTTCGCCAGCAGCATCTTTTTGCCGAGGCCGAAGAGGAAGCGCACCGCGCCGGCGGAGAATTCGGAGACGGACTCATGCCGCTCGTCGATCTCCTCCGCGACGGTGGTGTAGCGCACGATGGGACCGGCGACGAGCTGCGGGAAGAAGGCGATGTAGAGCGCGAGCTTGAGCGGATCGCGCTGCACCGCAGCGTCGCCGCGGTACACGTCGATGACGTAGCTCAGGCCCTGAAAGGTGAAGAAGGAGATGCCGATGGGCAGCGTTACCTGCGGCACCGGAACGACCGGCAGCAGAGCGTGGAGCATCTCACCGAAGAAGCCCGCGTACTTGAACCAGCCCAGCAGCGCAAGCCCCAGCACCACGGCAAGCGTCATGCCGAGCCGCCGCGTCCTTGGGCGGTGCGCCGGTCCCGCCAGCAGCCCGCCGGCGTAGTTGATGGCGATGGAGAGCAGCATGAGCAGCAGAAATTTCGGCCCGCCGCAGGCATAGAACGCCAGCGAAAAGGCCAGCAGGACAAGGTTCCTCAGATAGCGGCAGCGCCGTGGCACAAGGAAATACAGGACAAGCAGGCACGGCAGGAAAAAGATCAGAAAGCTGGCGCTGCTGAATACCATGACACTCTCTCCCCTCTTGAAAATGAGCAAAAAAAATCCGGTCCCTTTTTTGACCGGACGCATCCGACATCTTCTCGACCGCTGCGGCTGCGGCCACAGGTCCTCCGATGACTCTCGCATTTCTTGCTGTGGCTATTGTAGCATAAGAAAGGGCAAAGTCAAGCATTTGCACAAATTCTTGAAATATCTGTTGACATCACATGGGAATCCGGGTAGAATAATTTCAGCAAATACCAGACAAGTTCATACTTCATCAAGAGTGGTGGAGGGAACGGCCCGATGATACCACGGCAACCTGCAGCGCAAGGTGCCAAATCCGTCGAACGAATCGAAAGATGAGGGAAAGCAAAAAGTTTTCGCACTCGACCGATTCGGCCGAGCGCTTTTTTTGTGCTCCCGCGAGAAAAGAAAGGAAAGAAGAATCATGGCAAAGCGTTTATTCACCTCCGAGTCCGTCACCGAAGGGCATCCCGACAAGATCTGCGACCAGATCTCCGACGCGGTGCTCGACGCCATTCTGGAAAAGGACCCCAACGGCCGCGTCGCCTGCGAGACGACTGTCTCCACCGGCCTTGTCCACATCATGGGCGAGATCACGACGAGCTGCTACGTTGACATCCCCAAGATCGCGCGCGAGGTCATCCGCTCGATCGGCTACGACCGCGCGAAATACGGCTTCGACTGCGACACCTGCGGCATCATCACCAACATCGACGAGCAGAGCGGCGACATCGCCATGGGCGTCGATAACTCCTATGAGAACAAGGAAAGCGGCGCGAGCGACCTCGACAACGGCGCGGGTGACCAGGGCATGATGTTCGGCTACGCCTGCGACGAAACGCCGGAGCTGATGCCGCTGGCCATCTCACTCTCGCACAAGATGGCCAAGCGCCTGACCGAGGTGCGCAAGCAGGGACTTGTGGACTATCTGCGTCCCGACGGCAAGACGCAGGTCACGGTCGAATACGACGAAGCCGGCAAGCCCAAGCGCATCGACACCGTGGTCGTCTCCACGCAGCACGCGCCCGAGGCGGAGCTGGAGACCATCCGCCGCGATATGATCGAGCTGGTCATCAAGCCCACCATCCCCGCGGGCCTGCTCGACGGCGAAACGAAAATTTATGTCAACCCGACCGGCCGTTTTGTCATCGGCGGCCCGCAGGGCGACAGCGGTCTGACGGGCCGCAAGATCATCGTCGATACCTACGGCGGCAGCGCCCCGCACGGCGGCGGCTGCTTCTCCGGCAAGGACCCGACGAAGGTGGACCGCTCCGCCGCCTACGCCGCGCGCTGGATCGCCAAGAACATCGTGGCTGCCGGTCTTGCGTCGAAGTGCCAGGTGCAGCTCGCCTACGCCATCGGCGTGGCGCATCCCGTGAGCGTGCTCGTCGAGACCTTCGGCACCGGCACTGTCGCCGATACGAAGCTTGAGGAGGCCGTCGAGAAGGTCTTTGATCTGCGCCCGACCGCCATCATCCGCGACCTCGACCTGCGCCGCCCGATCTACCGTCAGCTCGCCGCCTACGGTCACATGGGCCGTGAGGAGCTTGGCGTCGCATGGGAGAAGTGCGACCGCGTGGAGGCACTCCGCGCCGCGCTGTAAGCCTCGCGCACAAGGAAATACCGTTTTTCAAAGGGTCCCGCCGCGTACACGGCGGGACCCTTTTGCGTCCTCGCGCATAGACTGAAACGCAGGCGTATCGTCTGCGCTTCGGCGGCGCACCGCCGAAAAATCAAGGAGGGTGATCGCTATCAATCGTTATCAGGGTAATTGCGGCAACAACTGCGGCTGCGACCAGCAGTGCTGCCCGCGTCCGTTCCCGCCTCCCCCGCCGCCTCCGTATCCGCCCTACGGCGTGATCGGGCCGACCGGTCCGCAGGGCGTGCAGGGCATTCAGGGCGTTCCCGGTCCCATCGGTCCCACGGGGCCGCAGGGCGTGCAGGGTCTGCAAGGCCCGCAAGGTCCTGCCGGTCCGGCGGGCGCGCAGGGAGCACAGGGTCCCACGGGTCCTGCCGGCCCGCAGGGTCCGCAGGGCGCACAGGGGGCGCAGGGTCCCGCCGGCGCGACCGGCGCGGTCGGTGCTGCTGGCCCCGCCGGTGCTGTCGGTCCTGCCGGTCCCATCGGACCCACCGGGCCTACCGGCCCGCAGGGTCCTGTCGGTGCTGACGGTCCGCAGGGGCCTGTCGGCCCCACCGGCCCTGCGGCGACGATCAGTCCCGCGGCGGCGGTCGCAGACACCACCGATCCCGGCAACACGGCGGCTCAGCTCAACGCGCTGCTCGCCAGTCTGCGCGCGGCAGGCCTGCTCGCCACCTGAGAGAAGCAAAGCAACGCGGCGCGGAAATTCCGCGCCGCCTACATAGCATGGGAGGGATATTCGCTTTGAAGGTATGCGTTTACGCCATCTGCAAAAATGAGTCGCAGTTCGTTGACCGCTTCATGGACTCAATGTCCGAGGCCGACTATGTCTGCGTGCTTGACACCGGCTCAAGCGACGACACCGTGGAGCGTCTGCGCGCACGCGGAGCCATCGTGGGCGAGACGGTCGTCTCGCCGTGGCGCTTCGACACGGCGCGGAACGAGTCGCTGGGGCTCATTCCCGCCGACGCGGACATCTGCTGCGCCATCGATCTCGACGAGCAGTTCCACCCCGGCTGGCGCGCCGCGCTGGAGCGCGCATGGCAGCCGGACACCACCCGCGCCCGCTACCGTTACACCTGGAGCTTCCGCCCCGACGGCAGCGAGGGCATGGTGTTCTGGGCGGATAAAATTCACAAAAACGGCTGCTACCGCTGGGCAAGTCCGGTGCATGAGACGCTTGCCTACACCGGCGAGGGCGCGGAGCGCTTCGTGGACGCGGCCGGCGTGCAGCTCGACCATCACCCCGACGAGACGAAGTCCCGCGGGCAATACCTGCCGCTGCTGGAGCTGGCCGTTCGGGAGGACCCGCAGAACGACCGAAACTGCCACTACCTCGGGCGGGAGTATATGTTCCGCGGCGAGTGGCAGAAGGCCATTGAAACGCTCGCGCGGCACCTGACGCTGCCCTCCGCCGTCTGGGCGGACGAACGCTGCGCGTCGATGCGCTACATCGCCCGCTGCCTGCGCGCGCTTGAACAGGACGATTCGGCGGAGCGCTGGCTGCGCCGTGCCGTCGCGGAGGCTCCGCACCTGCGCGAGCCGTACATGGACTACGCGCAGCTCCTCTACGCGCAGGAGCGCTGGTACGGGCTGGTCGATGTGCTGCGCACCGCGCTTGCCATCACCGAACGCCCGCGCACCTACATCTGCGAGGCGGACGCCTGGGGAAGTCTGCCCTACGACCTGCTCTCGCTGGCGTATGCCCACCTCGGCGACGCGGAAAACGCCGCCGATGCCTGCCGGAATGCCGTCGAGCGCTCGCCGCAGGAGGAGCGGCTGCGGAAGAATCTTGCCCTCTTTGAGCAAATGCGCGAGCGGTGACGCTCGCGCATTTCTTCGTTCTGTCTATTCCGTCTTTTTGTCCGCCGCAGACCCGCTGTTCGGGTACTGCTTAGAGGAGTAGGGATTTTTGTTCTCCCGCGGCTCGTCGCGGCGGCTGCCGCAGTCGCTCGCCCAGCCGAGGACAAGCATCCACAGCAGGATGCCGCCGATCCACAGCGCGAGCGCGAGCCCCGCCCACCAGAGCGGCCAGCCGCGCCACCGGTGCAGCGCAAATAAAAGCGCCGCAGGGATGACGCCCTCCCAATTCAGCAGCAGATTGAGCAGCAGACAGAGGAAAAATCCGCCGCTGCGGCGGGTCCTTCGCATGGCTCACACTCCCTTCACGCGGATGCGGCAGGCTTCGCTTTACAGATCCTCGCCGCAGTTGGGACAGCAGCTCGGCATCCTGCCGTGGACATTGTAAAGCCCGTACCCGCAGTGCGGGCAGCGGTAAAAGAGAAACATTTGAATAAGCGACACAGCGAGCACAGCTCCCGCTATCTTCGTGCTGAAAAAGCTGACCGCAATGGTCAGCACAAAGCCGACGATCAGCGCCTCAAGGCTCCGCTTGTGCTTCATGACCGCTTCCTCCTTTCCTTTTCTCCTCACGCACTATGAGTTTATTTTGATTTTACCATATCCGTCCGCTCCTTGCAAGCGCGGCCCTTGCTTTTTCCCGCGCGGTATGATACATTGTATTCACTTTTGAAATTTGGGAGCATCACGATGGAGCTTTGCGATTATTACCTCAAGTATATGAACGCGCTGTGCGAGGGTACGCTTGCCGCGCCCGAGGGCATTGCCCTCAGCGGCGAAACGCCCGAGGAGCGCGCGATGAGCCTGCAGGCCGCGCTGAAAAACGTCAGCGTGCCGGACTTCGTGCGCCGCTGCGCCCGCGCGGCGGGCGACGCGCTGCCGGACGGTCTGTTAGACGGCTTCCATGAGGAGGACTTCGCCCGCGCGCTCTTCGCGCGCATGGCGCTCGGCGGCGCGCCGCAGCCGGAGGAGCCGCCCGCTCCCGCCGGGGAGGCGGACGAGCCGGCCCCCGATCCCGACGCGGGCAAGCACGCCTTCGAGGTGTTCTGCGACTGCCTGATGCTCGACGAAAACCTCATCGCCTACCTCATCGACGTGCTCAAGGCGAACGACCGCGCGGGCTTTTACAAGCTCTCGCAGGTCACGACGCATCTCGACCTCGACCCCGATGAATTTCTCTACTGGCTCGCCCACCGCGAGGACTACGCCGAGACGGACGAGGAACGCGCCTGCGCCGTCATTCTGGACGCCTGCCTCGACCGTCTGCGCGCGGAGGGGCAGATGGACGTCGCGGCGGCGCTGCTCTCCGGCGACCGCATGACCTTCGACGCCCTGCGCTGCGAGGCCCCCGAGCTGCGCCAGCTCCCCGTCGCGACCTATGTGTGGTTCGAGAAAAACTACCTCGACCGCGACTACCCGCTGCGCTTCGTCCTCAGGTGCAACGGCGTGGAATTTCCCGAAACACTAAAAAAGGAGCCTTGATATGACAGCGGCTGAAATTTATAAGACCCTCGGTGTGAGCGGGGAGGTCCTCGCCTACGGCGAAAAAATACTCGAAACGCTCCGCCCCCGCTTCGCGGAGATCGACGCGCGCGCGGAGATCAATCAGGCGAAGGTGCTCGCCGCGATGCAGAAAAACCGCGTCAACGCCACGCACTTCGCCGCCTCGACCGGCTACGGCTACGACGACGAGGGCCGCGACAATTTAGAGCGCGTCTACGCCGACGCCTTCCACACCGAAGCCGCGCTGGTTCGCCCGCAGATCACCTGCGGCACCCATGCGCTCGCCGTCGCGCTGAGCGCGAACCTGCTGCCCGGCGACGAGCTGCTCGCCATCTCCGGCAAGCCCTACGATACGCTCGAGGAGGTCATCGGCATCCGCCCCTCGCCCTGCTCGCTCGCCGAATACGGCGTAAGCTACCGGCAGGTCGATCTGCTCGACGACGGCAGCTTTGATCTTCCCGCCATCCGCGCCGCCATCTCGGCGAAAACGAAGCTCATCCACATCCAGCGCTCCAAGGGCTACCAGCCGCGTCCGACGCTCTCGGTCGCGCAGATCGGCGAGGCCATCGCTGTCTGCCGCGCGGTCAAGCCCGATGTGACGATCATGGTCGATAACTGCTACGGCGAGTTCGTCGAGACGGTCGAGCCGAGCGACGTCGGCGCGGACATGATCGTCGGCAGCCTCATCAAGAACCCCGGCGGCGGTCTTGCGCCCATCGGCGGCTACATCGCCGGTACGCAAAAGTGCGTGGACCGCTGCGCCTACCGCCTCTCCGCGCCCGGGCTCGGGCAGGAGGTCGGCGCGAACCTCGGGCTGATGCCCTCGCTCTATCAGGGCTTCTTTCTCGCGCCGAATGTCGTCTCCGGCGCGGTCAAGGGCGCGGTGTTCACCGCCGCCGTGTACAAGTCCCTCGGTTTCCGCGTCGTTCCCGCCGCAAGCGAGGAGCGGCACGACATCATCCAATGCGTCGAGCTGAAAAGCCCCGAGGGAATGCTCGCCTTCTGCAAGGGCATCCAGTCCGCCGCACCGGTGGACAGCTATGTGGACCCCGTCCCCGGCGATATGCCCGGCTACGATTCGCAGGTCATCATGGCGGCGGGTGCGTTCGTGCAGGGCAGCTCCATCGAGCTGTCCGCCGACGGCCCCATCCGTCCGCCCTACGCGGTTTACTACCAGGGCGGCCTGACCTGGTACCACGCCAAGCTCGGCGTGCTGCTCTCGCTGCAAAAAATGCTTGACGCAGGGCTGGTCACACTGCCCTGACTCTATATTGTCAGGAGGGTCTTGCTATGCTGATCCGAAGGACTCCCCTCACCAACCGTCATTTCCGGCGCAGACCCCCGCCGGAGACTGTCCGTTTTTTGATCTCAAAATACTGACAGATATAAAGGAGTTTGACAATTCTATATGTGGTTCTGGCTTTCTCTCATCGCGCTGCTCTGCTGGAGCGGCAGCGACCTCTTTTCCAAAATCGGCTGCCGCGACGAGGACGACCGTCTCAGCCATCTCAAGATGGTCATGGCAGTCGGCGTCGTCATGGGTCTGCACGCGGCGTTTGAGATCTTCGTCGGCGGGACGGAGATCAGCTTTGCTATCATCCTCACCTACCTGCCCGTGTCGCTGCTCTACATCGGCTCGATGACGCTCGGCTATCTGGGGCTGCGGTACATTGAGCTGTCCGTCTCGTCGCCCATCTGCAATTCCTCCGGCGCGCTCGTCGCCGTGATGACGCTTGTGTTCCTCGGCGGCGAGGATTATTCCCCGCTTGCCATCTTCGCCGTGCTGCTCGTGTGCGTCGGCGCGATCGGTCTCGGCGTGGTGGATGCGACCGAGGACCCCGAGCTGCGCGCGGCGCGTCAGGCCGAGGGCAACCGCAAGTACGCCAAGAGCTTTCTTGCCCTCGCGCTGCCGGTGGCCTATTGCCTGCTCGACGCGGCGGGCACCTTTGCGGACAACCGCGTGCTCGAAACGCTGACCGCGCAGGCCATTGACAGCGGCATGTATGCCACACTGGACGAATGCGCCAAGCAAGCGGCAGCCTCCGCCAACTGTGCCTATGAGCTGACCTTCCTCTTTGCCGCCGTGGTGTGCTTCGTCTACGTCGTGCTGATCCGCAGGGACCGCCTTATTCCCAAAGGGGAGGCGCCGAAGTACCTCGGCGCGGTCTGCGAGACCGCGGGCCAATTTGCCTACATCTATGCCATCGCGGACACCGAGCACCTTGCCATGTCCGCGCCCATCATCAGCTCCTACTGCGCGGCGAGCGTGCTGTGGAGCCGTCTGTTCCTCAAGGAAAAGCTCTCGTGGAAGCACTACGCGATGATCGCTCTCGTGGTCGTCGGCATCGCCATCATGGGCGTGTTCGACTTATAAAGAAAACAGAAAAGGACGGCCTTGAGCCGTCCTTTTTCTATTCCTCGATGGGCACGTCGATGATATTCACACCGCGGCGCAGGGCGTATTCGATGGTGTAGCGCGTGCCGCCGGGCAGGCCGTCGTGCACAGCGATGAGCAGGTCGGAATGGTCGACCATGTAGCGGTTGCGCCGCTGCATACACTCGCGCGTGTAGCGTTCCTGCACCATCGTTTCGTAGTCGCACTGCTCCAGAATCCGGCGGTAGCGCTCGCGCTGCGCCGCGCTCCAGCCGTCCGCCTGCGTCGGGCAGGGGATCGCCGCCTCGAGCGTCACCTCGCTGTGGCGCTCGCGCAGCGCCAGCACCGCCTCGGCGCAGTAGAGGTCGCAGCCCTCCGCCATGCCGCAGATAAAGTGCGTGTAGCCGTCCTCTACGGCGCGTGCGATCACCTCACGCAGCCGCGCCTTGAGCCGCAGGCAGCGTTCGTCGCCCTCGTCCGTCCCCCACGGCAGCTTCGCCGGGCGGTGGCCCGTAAAGCAGCAGCTCACCGGTTTTCCGCGCACACGCATTCCTCCCCTCGTCGTTTATCCTTTATTATAGAACATTCGTTTTTATTTGTAAAGTGCTGTTTTTCCTCTTGCATTTTTTCCAGCGCTGTGCTATGCTTTAGCTAAACTTGAAATACAGGTCTTCGAGGCGTGGTGAAATTCCACACCGGCGGTATAGTCCGCAAGCGGCATTTTTTGCCGCACGATCCGGTGCGATTCCGGAACCGACGGTCACAGTCCGGATGAGAGAAGATGTGCTGCGCGCTGTTACCACGCAATTCCCTCGCTCTTTTTGCGTCATGCACCTTGGAAGACTCGTTCTTTCAAGGAAAATGAACAAAAGGAGTGTTTTTTCATGTCCGAACCCAACGTCAACGCCATCCCCTCCGCCCGCGTCGCGGGCCGCAGCCGCACGCACAAGGTAACGGTCACCGCCATGCTCTCGGCCGTCGCCTTTGTGCTCATGTTCATCGAATTCCCCATCCCCGCGCTCATCCCCGCCTTCGTCAAGCTCGACATCTCCGACCTTCCCGAGCTGCTCGCCGCGTTTTCGCTCGGCCCCGTCTACGGCGTGGTGGTAGCCTTTCTGAAGAACCTGCTCTTCGCCGTGCTGCACGGCACCTCGTCCGCCTACGTCGGCGAGCTGTTCAACTTCCTCATGGGGTCGGTGTTCGCCTTCTCTGCCGGCTTTGTCTACCGGCGCAACAAGTCCCGCCGGGGCGCGCTGCTCGGCGCGGTCATCGGCACGCTGCTCATGGCGGTGCTCTCCGTTCCGCTGAACTACTTCGTGGTCTACCCCGCCTACGTCGTGTGCTATCACCTGCCGCTCGAGACCATCATCGGGATGTACCAGGCCATCCGTCCCTCGGTCGACGGTCTGCTCGAATGTCTGCTCGTATTCAATATGCCCTTCACATTTTTCAAGGGCCTGCTCGACGTGGCGCTGTGCTTTTTGATCTACAAGCCGCTCTCCCCCCTGCTGCACAAGTAAAAAGGCTCTCTCGGGCGGTCTGCCAAGGCAGGCCGCCCTTTTTATGCAAACAGCCGAAAATTTGTAAAAATTTTGTGCAAAACGTTGGGTATCTGCAATATTGACGATTTGCTCCCGCAAGACTATAATTCACTCATTCAATCCAATAAAGCGAAATGCAACGATCGAGACAAGTACCATGCGCCATTCGGTCACAGCGAGTCGGGGACAGTGGGAGCCCGATACACAGAGGCCATGCGAATAACACTCGGGAGCAGCGATCTGAACGGCTTCGGCCCGGTAGGAAAGACGCGGCGTGCGGCGTTAAGGCACAGGGGTTTGTTGGAACCCCGCAAAGGGGCCGGTCCTTGGATCGGCAAATTAGGTGGCACCACGGATACGCAGCGATTCGTCCTAAAATTTACAGGACGTCGCTGCTTTATTTTATTCGGAGGTGCTTTTTATGTGCGCTATCATCGGTTTTGATTCCCCCACCCTGACGGAGCAGGAGATCCGTCCTTACTTTGACCGCACCATTTCCCGCGGTCCCGACATGAGCCGGATGGAAAAGGCCGGCCGCGGTATGCTCGGCTTCCACCGTCTTGCCATCATGGGCCTGCACGAGGAGGGGATGCAGCCCTTCCACCTCGGCGGCGACATGGCGGTTTGCAACGGCGAGCTGTACGGCTTCCGTCCGCTCAAAAAGGAGCTGGAGGCCAAGGGCTACACCTTCGCGTCCGAGTCCGACTGCGAGCTCATTCTCCCCCTCTACCGCGAGTACGGCGTGGAGATGTTCGCCAAGCTCGACGCCGAGTTTGCCATGATCATTTATGACACCAAGGCCGACCGTCTCGTCGCCGCGCGCGACCCCATCGGCATCCGCCCGCTCTTCTACGGCTATCTCGCCGACGGCGGCATCCTCTTCGCCAGCGAGGCGAAGAACCTCGTCGGTCTGTGCGAGCGCATTATGCCCTTCCCGCCGGGCCACTACTACGCCGACGGCAAATTCGTCCGCTACGCCGACCTCACCACGGTGACGGAATACTCCAGGGACGATCTGGACACTGTATGCAAAAAGATCCGTGAGAAGCTCATCGCGGGCGTGGAAAAGCGGCTCGACGCCGACGCGCCGCTCGGCTTCCTGCTCTCCGGCGGACTGGATTCCAGCCTTGTCTGCGCCATCTCCGCCAAGCTCCTCGGCAAGAAAATCCGCACCTTTGCCATCGGCATGGACCTTGACCCCATCGACCTCAAGTACGCCCGTGAGGTCGCCGACTTCATCGGTGCCGAGCACACCGAGGTCATCATGACGCGCGAGCAGGTGCTCGCCTCGCTCGAAGAGGTCGTTGCCATGCTCGGCACCTACGACATCACCACCATCCGCGCGAGCATGGGCATGTACCTGTGCTGCAAGGCCATCCACGAGCAGACCGACGTGCGCGTGCTTATGACGGGCGAGATCTCCGACGAGCTCTTCGGCTACAAGTACACGGACTTCGCGCCCTCGCCCGAGGCCTTCCAGCAGGAGGCCAAAAAGCGCGTGGACGAGCTGTATATGTACGATGTGCTCCGCGCCGACCGCTGCATCGCGGTCAACTCCATCGAGGCGCGCGTGCCGTTCGGCGACCTCGATTTTGTCAAATATGTGATGAGCATTGATCCCAAGCTCAAGGTCAACAGCTACCACATGGGCAAGTACCTGCTGCGCGAGGCGTTCGCCGCCGACCGCATCCTGCCCGAGGATATCCTCTGGCGGCAGAAAGCCGCTTTCTCCGACGCCGTCGGTCACTCGATGGTGGACGATCTCAAGGAATACGCTGAGAGCCTGTACACCGACGAGGAGTACGAGGAAAAGCGGAAGCAGTATTCCTTTGCGACGCCGTTCACGAAGGAGAGCCTGCTCTACCGCGAGCTGTTCGAGAAGTATTACCCCGGGCAGGCCGAGATGGTCAAGGACTTCTGGATGCCGAACAAGGACTGGGAGGGCTGCGACGTCAAGGACCCCTCCGCCCGCGTGCTCTCCAACTACGGCGCAAGCGGCGTGTGAGCTATACGGAATCAACAGGAAGAGGCCGCCCCGCAGGGCGGTCTCTTTTCATTTGAGAGAAAAGCCGCGCGGCGCATTGACATTCCTCCCCGCCGCGCCTATAATCAAGTTCTATTTTTCCCGAAAGAGGCCGCCTATGAAATACGTCAAGCAATTCGGCATCATTCTCCTCATTTCCTTTGCCGGAGAAGCGCTCAACTACCTGCTCCCCCTCCCCGTGCCCGCCAGCATCTACGGGCTGGTGCTGATGTTCCTGTGCCTGCAGCTGCGCGTCTTCCGTCTGGAGGACGTGCGCGATACGGCGCTCTTTCTCATCGAGATCATGCCGCTGATGTTCATTCCCGCGGCCACCGGACTGATGACCTCATGGGGCATCATCCGCGCGAAGCTCTTCGCCTATCTCGCCATCGCCGTTATCACGACCGTGCTGGTCATGGTCGTTTCGGGCCGCGTCACGCAGTTCTTCCTGCGCCGCGGCCGCGGCAAGGAGGTATGAGCATGGAATTTTTTGAACACTCCGTCTTTTTCGGCGTTTCGCTCAGCCTGCTTGCCTACGGGCTCGGCGTGGTGCTGCAAAAGCGCTTCCGTCTGGCGCTCTTCAATCCCCTGCTCCTCTCTGTCATCGTCATGATCCTTGTGCTCGTCACCGCGCATATCGACTACGAGGTGTATTACGCCGGGGCGAAGTACCTCAGCTACCTGCTCACGCCGGCGACCGTGTGCCTCGCCGTCCCGCTCTATGAGAAATTCGCATTGCTGCGCAGCAGCTGGAGGGCCATTCTCGCCGGCATCCTCTCGGGTGTGCTCACCACGCTGTGCAGCGTGTTGGCACTGAGCCTCGCCTTCCGCCTTTCGCATGAGGAGTACGTCACGCTCCTGCCGAAGTCCATCACGACCGCCATCGGCATGGGCGTCTCTGAGGAGCTCGGCGGCTATGTGACGCTGACCGTCGCCATGATCATCATTACCGGCATCCTCGGCAACGTCATCGCCGTCGCCGTCTGCCGCGTGTTCCGCATCACCGAGCCAATCGCCAAGGGCGTAGCCATCGGCTCCGCCGCGCACGCGCTCGGCACGGCGAAGGCCATCGAGATCGGCGAGGTGGAGGGTGCGATGAGCGGCCTGTCCATCGTCGTGGCCGGACTGCTGACCGTGGTCGGCGCCTCAGTATTCGCCAACTTCCTGTGAAGAAAAGGAGTCCCCTGTCCGCACGGACAGGGGACTCCTTTTTGCTGCTTTACAGGAAGATCTTATCCTCGGCGCGGCGGGTGTAGTCGCGCTCGAGCATCGCCTTGTGGGAGAGGAACGCCTCGTCGTCGAAATACTTCGCGCCCGTCGGGCAGTTCCGCACGCAGGAATGGCACTTGATGCACACGCCCGTGACCTCGGCGGGGTCCTCGCGGCTGATGCTGCCCATCGGGCAGAGCGCCGCGCACACGCCGCAGCCGGTGCATTTGCTCCGGTCGGTCTGCGGCTTGGCCTTGAGGAAGTTTTTCGGCTCGCCGTCCAGTCCGAGGGGACGGTAGTAGGGCGCGTCCGCGTCGCCGTCCACGGCGACAGGCGCGGGGATCTCGGTCATTTTGCCGAGCTTCGTCACGACCGCCGCGCCGAGCTGCGCGAGCACGGTCATGTCCTCGCGGTCGGGACGGCCCGCAGCCAGCGTATCCGAAAAGGCGTGCTGGCAGGCGAACGCGCCGGCGGCGATGGTGTGGAAGCCCGCGTTCTCCAGACTCGCGCATAGCTCGGCGAGGGAGTTATCAAAGCTGCGGTTGCCGAAGGTCACGACCGGCACGGCAAGCGCGCCGTTTCCGGCAAAGCCGGTCTGCACAAAGGGCAGGAGCTTGTTGGGCACCTTGCCGGCGTAGGTCGGCGTGCCGAAGATCACGAGGTCCTTGTCCGTGAAGGCATAGGTCTCCTCCCGCGCGGCGGGCAGGGTGAAGTCGACGGTCTCGAGCGGCAGCTCCAGCGTCTGCGCAATGGCGTTTGCCAGGGTGGTGACGACCTTGCGGGTCCTCCCGGTAGCGCTGAAATAGACGGCGTAAACGGTTTTGATCTCCATGATGCGTCCTTCTCTCTTCATTTTTATATAACTCTCAGAGGGAAAAATCCTCCGGTGAGTGCGCTTTGGGATCGAGCGAGGCGGGCCGCGGCGGCACGCGGCGCAGAGGGTCGTAGCGGAAGTGGCGGCAGTGGTCGCTGCCGTCCACCACGCCCCTGCGCGAGCAGGCGACCTCGCGCTCGTTCACCGCAGAGCCGTGGGCGCAGTAGGCACAGCGCGGCTCAATGTCCTTGCGGAACGGATTTCTCATGTCCTCTCTCCCCTTTTTCTTTCTTTTTATTATAGGCTCAAAAGGTCGATCGCGCCGTCCTTCATCACGGCGCGCAGCTGCGTAACGGGGTGGTCGTAGGAGTCGATGATGCGCGTGGCGATGACGTCCTCCAGCTCCTTCTGGATGGTGCGGCGCAGGTTGCGCGCGCCGTAGGTGAGCGAGTAAGACTTATTCGCCAGATATGCGGCGACGGCATCGTCGTAGGTGAAGGTGAAGCCCTTCTCCTTCAGGCTGGCCGCTAGCTCGTCGAGCATGATGCGGGCGATGGATACGAAGTTCTTCTCGTCGAGGCGATTGAAGCAGATGATCTCGTCCACGCGGTTGATGAACTCGGGACGCAGGAACTCGCCGAGCGCCTTCATCGTGCGCTCGCGGTTCTGCTCGCTGACGCTGCGGCCGAAGCCGACGCTACCCTCCTTGCGGTCGCTGCCGGCGTTGGAGGTCATGACGATGACGGTGTTTTCAAAGTTCACCTTGCGCCCGTGCGCGTCGGTCACCTCGCCGTCGTCGAGAATTTGCAGCAGGACGTTCAGCACGTCCGGATGCGCCTTCTCGATCTCATCGAAGAGGATGACGGCGTAGGGCTTGCGGCGGATCTTTTCGGTCAGCTGACCGGCCTCGTCGTAGCCGACGTAGCCCGGAGGGGAGCCGACGAGACGCGAGACGGAGTGCTTCTCCATAAATTCCGACATATCGAGACGGATGAGGGAGTCGGGTGAGTCGAAGAGGTCGGCGGCAAGCTGCTTGACCAGCTCCGTCTTGCCCACGCCGGTGGGGCCGACGAAAATGAAGCTCACAGGCTTGTGCTTCGGGCTGATGCCCACGCGCCCGCGGCGAATGGCCGCAGCGACCGCGTCCACGGCCTCGTCCTGCCCGATGATGTGCTTTTTCAGGCGGTCGGCCAGCTCGCTCAGGCGCTTGAACTCGGCCTCGCGGATGCGGCTGGCGGGAATTTTCGTCCACAGCTCGATCACGCGGGCGAGATTGTCCATCGTCAGCTCGGGATCGCCCTGCGCGCAGAGACCGTCCAGCTCGCTCTGCGCCTGAAGCTCCAGACTTTTCAGCTCAGCCAGACGCTCGAAGTCGGGATTCTCGGTCTCCGCCTCGAGCAGCTCGCGCTCCTTGGCGTAATCGTCCAGTTCGCGGCGCAGCTCCATGCGGCGGTTGATGTTCTTGTCGTGCAGGTTCATATCCGAGCACGCCTCGTCGATCAGGTCGATGGCCTTGTCCGGCAGGAAGCGGTCGGTGATGTAGCGTTCGGAAAGCACGACGGCCTGGCGCAGGATGCCGTCGGGAATTTTCACGCCGTGGAAGGACTCGTAGTAGTGGGCGATGCCCTTGAGAATTTTGAGCGTATCCTCCATGCTCGGCTCGTTGACCGTGACGGGCTGGAAGCGGCGCTCGAGCGCGGTGTCCTTCTCGATGTGCTTGCGGTACTCGTTGAAGGTCGTCGCGCCGATGACCTGAATTTCGCCGCGCGAGAGGGCGGGCTTCAAAATATTGGCGGCGTTCATGCTGCCCTCGGCGTCGCCCGCGCCGACGATGTTATGCACCTCGTCGATGACGAGAATGATGTTGCCGAGCTTGCGAATTTCCTCAATAAGACCCTTCATGCGGCTCTCGAACTGGCCGCGGAACTGCGTGCCGGCGACGAGCGCGGTGAGGTCAAGGAGATAGACCTCCTTGCTGCGGAGCTTGAAGGGCACCTCACCCGCGGCGATGCGCTGGGCAAGGCCCTCGGCGATGGCCGTCTTGCCGACGCCCGGCTCGCCGATGAGGCAGGGGTTGTTCTTCTGGCGGCGGTTGAGAATCTGAACGACGCGCTCGATCTCCTCGTCGCGGCCGATCACCGCGTCGAGCTTGCCGTCGCGGGCGCGCTGGGAGAGGTTGATGCAATAGCTGTCAAGAAATTTATGCTTAGCGGCCTTGTCGTTCTTCTTGCCGCGCTCGGCGCGGCCCGGGCCGTCCGCCGCGCCGTCCGCAGGCGCGGGCGCGTCGCTGTTCTGCCCGCCGAAAAGGCGGCCGAGGAACGGGAAGGTCGCGGTCTTGCCGTCCTCCTCGTCGTCGCCGTCGGGCGCGTCGATGCCCTCAAGGTTTTCGGCGCCGCCGAAAGCGCTCATCATCTCGTTGGAGATGTTGTCAAGGTCCTCGTCGGTGATGCCCATGCGCTGCATCATCTCGTTCACCTGCGGCAAGCCGAGATTTTTGGCGCACTTGAGGCACAGACCCTCGTTGATATTTTTACCGTTCTCCATGCGGGTGATGAAGACAACGGCAACGTTCTTTTTACATCTGGAGCAAAGTTGTGGCTGCATAATGGGAAACCTCCGTTATGTGAGAGATGCGATGATGGATCGCGGGGTGTTGTTCAGAAACCACGCGAGCAGGTGCGTGCCCGCCGCATGGTCCGCAAACCACGTCACGCCGAGGCGCGGCGCGAGGAATACAATGAGAAAAATAAGCAGCGCGCCTTCCATGAGCGAGAGCGCCGCGCCGCCGAGGCCGTTGAGCTGCGCGAGCACCGGCAGCGAGAAAAGGCGGTCGAGCCCGTGCGTGAGCAGGCGGAGCAGCAGCATCAGCGCAAGGAAGAACGCGAGGAACAGCGCGGCCTGCACGATGGTCTTGACGAGCAGGTACGCCGCCCGCTCCGCCGCGGAAACGGCGGAATCGGTCACGCTCTTCGTCACGCCGTCGATGGCGTCGTCGGAGACGCCGAAGCGCTTGAGCGTGTCGAGCGCTTCGGCGAGCAGATCGCTCAGCTCGTCGGGCAGCAGTCCGCCGGCGCTCAGGTCGCCGTCCTCCGCGGCCAGCGCGTCGGACGGGATATCGCGCTCGAACTGCGCGAGGACCTTTTCCTCCACTCTGGGGTAGACGAGGTCGGTGACCGGCTCGACGAACATCGCGGTGAGCAGCGTCGCGCCGATGAGCGCGACCACCACGCTCACGAGCGCCATCAGGCTGCGGATGAGGCCCTTGCGCGCGCCGAGGAGCGCGAACAATGCCAGCACGGCAGCCAGGACGAGATCAATGATAAGTGCATTATCCATGCTTTTCACTTACCTTTCAAGTGAAACATTTTTCTAATTACGGCACAAAGAGCCAGCCGTGCTGCGAGCCGAGCAGCACCGCCGAGCCGTCGGCGCGCATCCGCACGCCGCGCGCGTACTGCGTGTCGGTGAGCGAGGCATATTCAGCGAGGTCAGAGGTGTAGATGACCAGCTCGTCGCTGTAAAGCACGGCAAGGTACTTGCCCGCCGCGGAAATGTCCAGCACATCGCGCTGCGTGTCGAGCGAGGCGATGAGGTTGCCCTCCGCGCCGACGGTGACGAGCTTGCCCGCGCTGCCGGAGCGGTAGCGCGAGAGCACGAGCGCGCCGAAATCCGTCCCGCCGAGCGTGCTGCCGCGCAGATAGGGATAGGCGTAGTCGTAGGATCCGCCGAGCGAACCGTCGCCGCTGAGCGCGAGAAAGCGGTCGTCCGTCACGGCGACGAGCGTGCCGCCGAAGCTCGAGAGCTCGTAGAGCAGCGAATCGTCCAGCACGCAGGCGGAGACCGCCGTCTCCTGATCGAGCGCGTAGCGGCGGATCGTACTGACGAACATGGCGTCCTCCGAGCCGAGCGTCGCGACCGCGACGTGCTTGCCGCCGCGCTCCACGCAGGCGTCGATCATGTAGCGGTTCGAGGAATTGAAGGTGAACACGCGCTCTCCCGAGGCGTTGTAGACCGAGACGGAGGACTTGTAGCCGCTCTTGTCCGTCACAAGCGCCAGCATATCGGAGGAGTTGAGCTTCGCCGAAATAATGCCGTTTTCCGTCTCGGTACTCAGGTCGCGCACAAGGCCCCTTTCGCCGAGGATATAGAGCGTCGTGCCGCCAACGTCGTAGACCGCGGCGGTGCGGCCGCCGAGGGCGATGGCGGGCGAGTCGAGCTTGACCTCCTGCGCGTAGACCTCGCTGCCGTCGTCGGCGAGCACGCTCACGCGCGTGGTGGAAACGACCAGCAGGCGGTCGCCGAGGAGGGCGAAGCGGTTCGTGCGGTCATTGTCGTAATCATAGGTGTTCTCGCCCGCGGCGTCGGCCTTATCATAGCTCAGCGCACGGCGGAGGCTGTCGAAATTCGACAGGTCCAGATACGCCGCGGCGAGCACCGCTCCCAGCACGACCGCGAGCACCGCCACCAGCACCAGAATACGGTGGAGCGTGCCGCGGCGCGGCGGCGCGGCGCGGTCCGCGCGCAGATCCTCGCGCGAGAGCTTATCCTTGTCAGTCATTGAGCCGTTCATCCTCATACCAAAGTCTGGTCATGTACAGTCCCCCCGGCGGCACCGTGGGGCCAGCGAGCGTGCGGTCGCCGGAGTCGAGTATTTTCGGAATGTCCTCCGCCGTGAGCTTGCCCTCGGCGGCGTAGAGCACCGTGCCGGTGATGGCGCGCACCATGTTGTAGAGAAAGCCGTCCGCGCAGACCTTGAGCTCCAGAAGCTCGCCGCGGCGCGTCACGCGGCAGTAGTGCACGGTGCGGACGGTGGTCTTCGTTTCCGTACCGACCGAGCGCACGGCGCGGAAATCGTGCGTGCCCTCAAACGCCCGCGCCGCCGCGTCCATCACGGCCTCGTCGAGCTTTTTGGGGTAGAAGTACGCACGGTTCACATAAAACGGGTTCTTGATGCGCGAATTGTAGATGCGGTAGGTGTATTCCTTCTTCAGGCACGAGCCGATGGCGTTGAAATCGTCCGCCACCTCCAGCGCCTCGCGCACCACGATGTCCTCGGGCGTGTGGGTGTTGACGGCGAAGGGCAGGCGGTCGATGGGGATGCGGGAGCTCGTGCGGAAATTCGCAACATAGCGCTCGGCGTGAACGCCCGCGTCCGTGCGGCCGACGCCGGTGAGCCTGACCCTCTCGCCGCAGACCATCGAAAGGCCGCGCTGGAGCGTCTCCTGCACGCTCGCCTCGGTCCGCTGCATCTGCCAGCCGTGGTAGGCTGTGCCGTTATACATCAATTTTAGCGCAATGTTACGCATGATTCGTGTCCTTTTTTTGAATCTTAGAAAAACTTTTTCAGCGCGATCATCGCCGCGCACAGCGCGGCGTAGAACGCGAGCGTCAGATAGTCCCGCGTCTCGTAGCGCAGGACATGGAGCTTCGTGCGCCCCTCACCGCCGTGGTAGCAGCGGCACTCCATCGCCGTCGCCAGCTCGTCCGCACGGCGGAACGCGCTGACGAACAGCGGCACGAGCAGCGGAATGAGCGCTTTCGCGCGCTGGAGCAGGTTGCCGCTCTCGAAGTCCGCGCCGCGGGCGCGCTGGGCGGACATGATCTTGTCCGTCTCCTCGATGAGCGTGGGGATGAAGCGCAGCGCGATGGACATCATCATCGCCAGCTCATGTACCGGCACACCGAGCTTCTTGAGCGGGCCGAGCAGGTCCTCCAGCCCGTCGGTCAGGCGGATGGGGCTGGTGGTATAGGTCAGCAGGAAGGTGCCCATGATGAGCAGCGAGATGCGCAGCATCATGGCGATGGCGGTGATCACGCCCTCGCGCGTGACGTGGAAGATCCAGAACTGCGCGATGACGGTGCCGGGGGTGTAGAAGAGGTTCAGCACCGCGGTGAAGGCGATGATGAACAGCACCGGCTTGAGGCCGCGGAAGAGCGCCCTCGCGCCCACCTTCGAGATGCGCACGGAGACGATCAGCGTCAGGATCAGCACGCCGTAGGCAATGGGGCCTTTTGCCAGAAAGATGGCTATGATATAAAGAACGGTCGCCAGCAGCTTGGTGCGCGGGTCGAGCCGGTGGGCGAGCGTGTCGCCTGGGAAAAACTGGCCGAGGGTGATGTCCTTCAGCATACGGCTCCCCCCTTTCGCAGCGCAAGCAACGCCGCCTTCAGCTCCGCGACCGTGTAGACCGCGGGGGCGATGGGCAGCCCCTTGGCGCGCAGCGCCATGGCGACGCGCGTCACCTGCGGCACGTCAAGGCCCGCGGCAACCAGCTCGTCCGCGCGGGCGAACACCTCGCGCGGCGTGCCGCTCATGAGCACATGAGCGTCGGAGAGCACGGCGATGCGGTCCACGTTCTGCGCGATCTCGTCCATCGAGTGGCTGACGAGCACGACGGTGTTGCCGCGCTCCTTGTGATAGGCACGGATATGGGCGAGCAGCTCCTCGCGTCCGCGCGGGTCAAGTCCCGCGCTCGGCTCGTCGAGCACCAGCACCTCCGGCTCCATGGCGATCACGCCCGCGATGGCGACGCGGCGCTTCTGCCCGCCGGAGAGCGCGAAGGGCGACTTTTGCAGCAGGCCCTCGTCCAGTCCCGCGAAGCGGGCGGCGTCATGCACGCGGCGGTCCAGTTCCGCGCCGGTCAGGCCCATGTTGGTGGGGCCGAAGGCGATGTCGCGGTAGGCGGTCTCCTCAAAGAGCTGGTACTCCGGATACTGGAACACCAGCCCCACGCGGAAGCGCACGCTGCGGATCTTCTTCGGGTCGGCCCAGATGTCCTCGCCGTCGAGCAGCACGCGGCCGCCCGTCGGCTTGAGCAGGCCGTTGAGGTGCTGGATCAGCGTCGATTTGCCGCTGCCCGTGTGCCCGATGAGGCCGAGAAACTCGCCGCGGTAAATGTCGAGCGACAGGTTTTCCACCGCGCTGCGGCGGAAGGGCGTGCCCTCGCCATAGGTGTGGGTCAGATTTTCAATACGAATGATCTCGTTCAACTCAGTTGTCCTCTTTTGCGGATTTTCCAAAGCACCTTGCAATGGCGTCGGCGCACTCGTCCACGGTGATGGCCGTGAGCGGCAGGTCGCAGCCCGCACCGCGCAGCTCGTATAAAAGCTCCACCGTGTCCGGCACGGTCAGGCCGATGGACTTGAGCTTTTCCACCTGCGCGAACACCTCGCGCGGCGCGCCGTCCATGGCGACGCGGCCCTCGTTCATCACGATCACGCGGTCGGCGTGCTCGGCTTCGTTCATGTGGTGGGTGATGAGCACAACGGTGATGCCCTCGTCGCGGTTGAGCCGTTCGATGGTCGAAATGACCTCGCTGCGGCCGATGGGGTCGAGCATGGCGGTCGCCTCGTCGAGCACGATGCACTGCGGGCGCATCGCCAGCACGCCCGCGATGGCGATACGCTGCTTCTGTCCGCCGGAGAGCAGATGCGGCGCGTGCTTTGCAAATTTCTCCATGCCGACGGTGCGCAGCGCGTCGTCCACGCGCCGCCGGATCTCCTCCGTCGGCACGCCGAGGTTCTCGGGCGCGAAGGCCACGTCCTCCTCCACCACGTTCGCGACGATCTGGTTGTCGGGGTTCTGGAACACCATGCCCACGCGGCGGCGGATCTCGAGCAGCAGCTTCTCGTCCGTGGTGTCCATGCCGTCGACGTACACCCTGCCGCCCGAGGGCAGCAGCACGGCGTTGAAGGTCTTGGCGAGCGTGGATTTTCCGCTGCCGTTGTGGCCGAGGATGACGGTGAAGCTCCCTCGCTCGATGGCAAGCGTCACACCGTCGAGCGCGAGCGTCGGCTGCTCGTTCTCCTCGCCCGCGGGATAGGAATAGGTCAGATTTTCAGTCTGCAGCATGGTTGACATAATTTGCTCTCTTTTCGTTTATTCACTGCCCCAGCGGCCGGTCGCGCCGCAGGGCAGCGCGAGCCCGGTCTCGGTGACAGGCAGACCCAGCTCGTCCCACGTCACCCTGCCGCCGTACTTCTCCGCGACGAGCAGATGGAGCATATAGCCAAGCACCGAGGGCGCAAGGCCCGTGGTGTAGGAATTGATGATGACGAACAGCGGCTTGTCGCTGAGCACCTGAGAACAGAGCTTCACGAAGGGGAAGAGGTTATCCTCCAGCTTCCAGACCTCGCCGCCCGGGCCGCGGCCGTAGCTCGGCGGGTCCATGATGATGGCGTCGTAGGTCTTGCCGCGGCGGATCTCGCGCTCGACGAACTTCGCGCAGTCGTCCACGATCCAGCGGATCGGCGCGTCGGCCAGCCCGCTGACCTTTGCGTTCTCCTTCGCCCATGCGACCATGCCCTTGGCGGCGTCGACGTGGCAGACGCTCGCGCCGCTCTTGGCGCAGGCGACGCTCGCCGCGCCCGTGTAGGCAAAGAGGTTCAGCACACGGATAGGACGGTCCGCCTGCTCGATCTTCTCACGCGCAAAGTCCCAGTTCACCGCCTGCTCGGGAAAGAGTCCCGTGTGCTTGAAGTTCATGGGCTTGCACTGGAACGTCAGGTCGCGGTAACGCATCTGCCACTGCTCGGGCAGCTTTTCCTTGTCCCAATGTCCGCCGCCGGTGGACGAGCGGTGGTAGCGTCCCTGCGCGTTTTTCCAGCCGCGGTTCGCGTGCGGCGTCTCCCAGATGGCCTGCGGGTCGGGACGCACGAGGATCTGCCGCCCCCAGCGCTCCAGCTTTTCGCCGCCGCCGCAGTCGAGCAGCTCGTAATCCTCCCACTTGTCCGCGATCCACATAAGCTCTATCTCCTTCGCCGGCGCACAGCGCCGCATATTAAATCAATGTATTATACTATAATCGCGCACGGTTCGTCAATTGAAAAAAGGGGCGTTGTCAAAGGCTTTACAATATGTTAAACTTTTGAAGGACGGCTCCTTCGCGGGAACCTTTTTCCGCGTTCGTCCGTTCAAGAAAATACCGATAACGTTTCGTGAGATGACTTTTATGGATAAAATTCTTTTACATTCCTGCTGCGCCCCCTGCTCGGTCTACTGCGTGGACACCCTGCGCGGCGAGGGCATCGAGCCGGTGTCGCTGTGGTTCAACCCGAACATCCACCCGTGGACGGAGTACGACCAGCGCCGCTCGACGCTGCTTGAATACGGAGAAAAGGAGCGGGTCGAGGTGCATATCTTAGAGGACTACGGCCTGCGCGACTTCGTCCGCGCCGTCGCCGCGGACATCGACCACCGCTGCGCACACTGCTACACCATCCGTCTCGGCACGGCGGCGAAGTACGCGAGCGAGCACGGCTACGAGGCGTTCACCTCCTCGCTGCTCATTTCCCCCTACCAGAACCACGAGCTGCTCAAGGCGGTCGGCGAGACGATGGCGAGAAAGTACGGCGTGGAGTTTCTCTACCGCGACTTCCGCCCCGGCTTCCGCGCGGGACAGGCAAAGGCTCGTGAGATGGGGCTTTATCTCCAGAAATACTGCGGCTGCATCTTCTCCGAGGAGGACCGCTACGAGAAAAAGATCGGTCGGGCGCGCACGCGCTTTGCCGAGGAATGAGAAAGGCTGGACTGCACGATGAAAAAGCTGCTTTTCGCCGTACTCTACGATGCCGTGTTCGAGGGCGTGACGGAGGATGACTTCTACAGGGAAAACTACAGCGCCGGCGCGTGAGCGTCGCTGCCGGTCCGAACCAAATTCAAGGAGGTCTGTGCATGAGGTTGTGCGTCATTCAGATGGATATGCGTTTGGGTGAGAGTGCCTATAATTTCGCGCACGCGGAGGCGCTGCTGCGCCGCGCGGCGGCGGAGGGCGCGGACACCGCGCTGCTGCCCGAAACGTGGAACACCGGCTTCTTCCCCGCCGACCATCTGCCGGAGCGGAGCGACCGCGGCGGCGAGGCGGTGAAGGCGCTGTGCGCGCCGCTCGCCCGCGAGCTGAACATGAACATCGTCGCCGGCTCGGTCTCCGACCGGCGCGGCGGGCGCGTGTACAACACCGCCTACGTCTTTGACCGGCAGGGCGCGTGTCTCGCAGCCTACGACAAAACGCATCTCTTTACCCCGATGGGCGAGCACGAGCACTACGCCGCCGGCGATCACCTCACGACCTTTTCGCTCGACGGGCACAAATGCGGCCTGCTCATCTGCTACGACCTCCGCTTCCCCGAGCTTTTCCGCACGCTGGCGCTTCAGGGCGTCGAGCTGCTGCTCCTGCCCGCGCAGTGGCCCGCCGCGCGGCGGTATCATTGGGAAACGCTCACAGCGGCGCGCGCCATCGAAAACCAGCTCTTCCTCGCCGCCTGCAACTCCTGCGGCACGGCGGGCGAGACTGTGTTCGGCGGCGCGTCGCGCATCCTCGGTCCCCGCGGCGAGCTGCTCGCCGCCGCCGGAGCGGGCGAGGAGATCGTCACCGCCGCGCTCGATTTTTCCGTCCTTGCGGAGGTCCGCAACTCCATCAACGTCTTTCACGACCGTCGGCCGGAGCTGTACCGCATCTAAAATAAAACGCCGTCCCGAGACCGCAGGGTCTCGGGGCTTTTTCCGTTTTGACGAAAATAATTCACAAATTTTGTGCATTTCACCGTTATCTGCCTATGGAAATGCCGCTTGCAGCGCGGTATCCTATGCTTGCAGGAGGGACCGCGGCGCGGCGCTCCTGCCGCTTCATTTTGTCATTTCAATTCCCATGAAAATAAAGGAGCTGTGAACTATGGAAACCTTAAAGCGTTACCGTCTCTGGGCCATCGTCGTATCCTGCTGCATGATCGTGCTGGGCGCCGCGATGATCCTCCGCCCCGACATCTCCGCGCTGGCCGTGTGCTATCTCACCGGCGCGCTGTGCATCGCCATGGGCGTGTGCGAGATCGCCCGCTACTTCAGCATCGGCGTCATCGGCATCCTCTTCCGCTTCGACCTGATCGTGGGCATTCTCAGCACGCTCGCGGGTGTTCTGCTTCTTGCCCACCCCACCGGAGCACTGACCGTCCTGCCCATCATCCTCGGCTTCTACATCATCATCGACAGCGTCTTTTCCATTCAGGCCGCCGTAGAGCTGCGCCGCTTCGGTCTCGGCAGCTGGGGACTGAATCTGCTGCTGGGCATCGTGGGCGCTGTGCTCGGCGTGCTGATGATCCTCGACCCCTTCGACGGCGCGGCGGCGCTGATGATCTACATGGGCGTTTCCCTGCTGCTTGCGGGCGTTGAGAGCATCTACACCGTCATCTGCCTGTCCCGCGCGTTTAAGAGCGACGCGCACCAGAGGGTCATCGACGCCGTCTGGCACGAGGTCTGAGTTCTTCCGATCGTCCGCTGCGGAAAAAAATTTCCGCGGCGGACGATTTTCTCTTGCATTCTTCGTTCAGTTGTGGTATAACCTTCCAAACGTATGGGAGATTTGGACTGTTGTTTTTTCTCCCATATGACCATAATGGGCCGCGCCAAAAGCGGCCATTCTTTCTTTAAGGCGGGTGAATGATCGGATGGACACCTTTTTTTCGCAGCTCTCCTCGCTCTCGCTCCTTTCCATCACGGTGCGGCTGCTGCTCACGACCGTGTTCGCCGGCACGCTCGGCTATGAGCGCGAGCGGCACCGGCAGGCGGCGGGCTTCCGCACCTACATCATTGTCGCGGACGCTGCCGCGCTGGTGATGATGACGAACCTCTACATCGGCGATGTCTTCGGCTCGACCGACCTCGTTCGTATGCCGGCCTCGGTCATCACCGGTCTGGGCTTTCTCGGCGCGGGCACCATTCTCGTCACCAAGAGCCATGAGATCAAGGGCCTGACGACCGCCGCCGGACTCTGGGCGGTATCCATCATCGGCACCGCCATCGGCGCGGGCTTCTACACGGGCGGCACGGTGTGCTACGCCTTCATTCTGCTGGCGATGAACGTGCTGCGGCTGGTGGACGTGCGCATCCAGAGCCGGCAGAAGACCGCCACCGTCTACTTCGAGCTCCGCTCGAAGCTGAGCATCGGGCAGCTCGTCCGCCTCGCGCGGGAAAAGGACTGCACACTCTCGGAGCTGGAGCTGTACGCCGATTCCGGCTACGGCGACAACCTTGTGTGCGGCACGTTCACCCTCTGGGCGGAGGGCCGTACATCGCTCGACGATATCCTTCGGGAGCTCAGCGCCGTCGAGGGCGTCATCTACCTCACCAGGATCTGACCACAGCGGCATGGGACGCCGAAGCATTCGCTTCGGCGTCCTGTTTTTCTGCCGTCCCGACGGGACGTTCCCCCTTGCAAGCGGGACCGCTATCCCCTATAATGGAGAAAAAGGCAAGGGAGGCGGCGCGCCATGGTGACTGACGATATTCTCTACCGCCGCTATCTCGGCGGCGACGAGGACAGCCTGAGCGCCCTCATGGAGCGCCACGGCGACAAGCTCACGCTCTACCTCGACGGCTGCCTTCACGATCTCCACGAGTCCGAGGACCTGATGATCGAGGCGTTCGCCTACCTGATCGCCAAACAGCCCTGCATCCGCGACGGCGGCTTTCGAGCTTATCTCTACCGATCCGCGCGGCACATGGCGCTGCGGCTGCTTTCCAGAAAGTGCGCACAGCTCTGCTTCTCGCTCGACGCGCTGACGGAGGAGCCGGAGGCGCGGGAGCTGGTGGAGGAAGCCGTAGAATCGGCGGAGCGCGCCCGCATCCTGCGCGCGTGCATGGCGGAGCTGCACGCGGACTACCGCGAGGCGCTGTTCCTCGTCTACTTCGAGGGCCTGAGCCACGCGGAGACCGCCGCCGTCATGGGCAAGCGGGAAAAGCAGGTCGCAGACCTCATCTACCGCGGAAAAAAACGCGCTGCGCAAGCGTCTGGAGCAGGAGGGGATCACCGATGCGTACAACGGATGAACGCCTTGCCGCCGCCAAGCGGCGGGCGGAGGAAATAAAGCGGCAGGAGCGCAGCCGCCGCAGCCGTATTGCCGCCGTTTCCGGCGCGGCGGCCTGTCTTGCGGCGATCCTCGGTCTCGCGCTGGCGATGCCGTCCGTCACGGCGCGCTTCTCCGGCGCGGACTACTATGGCGGCATGACCGCCAGTCTGTTCACCGGCGAGAGCCTCGGCTATCTTCTGGTGGGACTGCTGGCCTTCGCGCTCGGCGTGTGCGTGACGGCGCTGTGCGTCCGCCTGCATGAGCGGGAGCGGGGCGAGGGCAGCGAGGAGGAGCGCGGCGATGCTTGAGCTTTTGGATTACCTCGTACAGTTCCTTGTGACGGCCTACGGCTTCTGCGCCGCGCTGCGGGAATACTACCGGGCGCGCCGCCGGCCGTGGTTCCTGCTGACCTGCTTTTATGCGACCTTCGCGCTCGGCACGCTCTACTGGTCGCTGCATTTGCTGCTGCGGCAGGAAACGCCGCAGGTCTTCTACGTCTCCGACCTCGCGTGGCTCGCGAGCTTCGTCTTTCTCCTCGCGCTGACGCTCACGCTGCCGACGGCGGAGGAACGGTGCTTCCGCACGAGGCTGTGCCGGCTCGTGCCGGTCGTCTGCCTGCCACAGTTTATCCTGTACGTCACCTACGGCGACGTGCTCTCGAACGTTTTCATGTGCGGCATGACGATGCTGCTCGCGTGGTGCGCCGTGCGCGGTCTCGTGTGGGCGAAGCGCTCAGGCGGCGCGCGGCTGCGCCGGTTCCACGGAACGGTGCTTGCTTTCGCGGCGCTGGAGTACGCGCTGTGGACCTCCTCGTGCTTCTGGGTAAGCGACACGCTGACGAACCCCTACTTCTGGTTCGACTTCCTGCTCTCGCTCGTGCTCCTTCTGCTCCTGCCTGCGCTGCGAAAGGCGGTGGACGCATGACCTACATCGAAAACGTCCTCGTGTGCATGGCGGCCCCGCTGCTCGTGGCACTGCTGCTCCTGCGGAGAAAGCAGCGTCCGCTGCTGCTTTTCTGCCTCGCGGGCATGGGAATGTGCCTGCTCGCGGCGTACCTCAACACCTTCTTCGCCCAGCTCTACGCCGCAGACGCGCTGAACGCCGCCGCACAGATCGCGCCGGTGGTGGAGGAGATCATGAAGCTGCTGCCGCTGCTCTTTTACCTCGCGGTGTTCGAGCCGGACGCGGAGCGCTTCCGCCTCGCCGCCATCGTGGTGGCCGCGAGCTTCGCCACCTTTGAGAACGTCTGCTACCTGACGCAGAACGGCGCGGGGCAGTTCGTTTATCTGCTCATCCGCGGCTTCGGCACGGGCGCGATGCACATCGTCTGCGGCAGCGTGTACGGCCGCGTCCTGCGCCCCGTGTGGGGCAGCCGCCCGCTCCGCACGGCGTGTCTGTTCGGCCTGCTCTGTGTCGCCATCATCTACCACGCCATCTATAACCTGCTCGTGAGCGTCGGCGGCACGGCGCAGCTGCTCGCCTACGCTATCCCCCTGCTCACGGCGCTGTGCTTCCACCTGCTCGGGCAGCAGACCGCAGCGCAAAAGCAATAAGATCATCGGACCGTCCGCATTCGAAATGGGTGCGGACCATTTTTTTGTCAAAAATCTTCCAGCTTGTTCCTTGGATAAACTGGCGCGATTTTCAAAAACTAAGGCCAGTAAAACGACGTTAAAGGAGAATCGGCATAGATGAAAGCAACCGGAATCGTGCGCCGGATCGACGACCTTGGCCGTGTGGTCATTCCCAAGGAGATCCGCCGCACCATGCGCATCCGCGAGGGCGACCCACTATTGACATCATTGACAGTCGATGAGAGAGTGCTCCGGTACATAACCGAGCTCGGAAACCGGCTGGAGAGTTGAGAAAAACGCCTTGTGTGGTGGTCGTGGCCAACCGTTGCGATTGCCACACTCAATCCAATTTTTGAGGGGGGGCGAAATCTGCCTTTAGGTAGTCTCCAACAATCTGTTGTCGCAGCTTGTTTCCGTGGAGTAATCGAGTTT
>ERZ772882.696-NODE-696-length-42592-cov-5.028328_pt1 | contig 42592 bp, 24 predicted proteins | sample MGYA00580576_ERZ772882 | MGnify/ENA primary metagenome ERZ772882 (study PRJEB29015, sample SAMEA2737658) | human gut metagenome | biome: human gut; feature: human-associated habitat; material: faeces | place: China | collected 2012 ... | reverse complement strand
GCTGCGTGTTTATCCGAGCGAGAGCGTCCCCTCTAAGGTCCCCTGTATAGCCGGGCAGGCAGGCGGGGAGGCGGGCAGCGCGAAGAGTCGGAAGCAAATCAGGCGCAGGGGCCGGGGACAGGCGGAGGAGTTGGTACTAATACTATATTTATATCAGGAGGGTTACTGTATTATGGAACTGCAATTTGATAATTATATCCTTTCCTATGAAGATGGAGGGATTGAAGTAAGGAAAAACGGGTCATCGCTTTATTTTAACAGGCGTCCCATGTTCGTTACTGTCAAAACTTCATTTGCCGTGAGCGAGTTTTATGATGCCGCTTATGAAAAGGCGGAAATGCGGAACGGGTGGATTGTTGCGGAGGGAACGCTGCGTGTGCCTTCCGGTTCCGGGTTTGCTTTTATTGATACCTATGAAGCAGGGGACGCCGGATTTCGGCTTCAGCGTTGTGTAAAGGTGGTTGAAGCCGGGGATGATCTTGGGTTTTCCAGTAAATTTTCTCTTGTTATGGCGGAGTCGGCGGATCCTCATGATTATCAGTGTTTTGCACCGGGCGTGTGGTACCGGCAGAATGAATTCGGCCCTGATGAGCTGATGGGGAAGGATTTGGACTGTGAGTATTTCTGGATGCTGGAGACGAGATGTGCGCTTCCGCTGTTTGCCATGCATCATATTGGATCCGGGGAAATGGCTTCCCTGTCCAGGTGGGCTTCTGATGTGACTATGCGCACTCTTGGCATTGAACAGTCGGAAAACAATACGGATCCGAAATTTACTATTGGTTCTGTAGGAATGAGCAGGCCGGAAAAGCGAACTCTCAACTATATGTATTATGGATTTGCCGTAAGGAAGGATAACCCCACTCCGGTTGACGGCCTGTCCATCGATTATGTCTATCCGGGCTGCGATGGCCAGACTCCTGTAAAGAATTCTTACGGCGGGCTGGACTACCATAATAAGGCCATGAATTTCCGCCGCATCAACCATCCTGTCGTACCTGGCTTTGAGCAGAATTATTCCGTTGCCATTAACTTCGGACAGCATGAAAGCTTTCAGGAAATGATGAGGGATATCTGGCGGATCACTTACAGCCGTATGCGGGACAGGCTCTTCTGTGTGGATAATAAACGGCATTACCGCAGCTGTATGGAAATCTTTATGAAATACACAAGAAAATATGGGGACTCCTATGGCCTTCCCTTTGCCTGCCAGCTTCCTGATATGGATATTTCTTCCGTGTCCTTTCAGTTCGGCTTTGTGGGACAGCAGCCGGGAATCGGCAATCTGCTGCTCCGGTATGGCGATCGTGAAAAGCTTCCGGAGGCCAGGGAAAAGGGAATGGGAATCCTGGACTTCTGGGTAAATACGGCCATGACCCCGTCCGGACTTCCTCAAATGTGCTACAATCCCAACATAAAGGGCTTTGAACCCTATCCCCATTATACGCGTATGCTTGCGGACGGGATGGAGGCTATACTGGATGCTTATGTTTATCTGCATAAAGCCAAAGAAGAAAAGACGGACTGGCTTGCTTTCTGTATAAAAACCGGGGACTGGCTTGTAAAAGTCCAGAATGAGGACGGCAGCTTTTACCGGGCTTATTATACCGACGGTTCCATACGTATGGATTCCAAGTCCAACACGCCCAGCGTCATCCGTTTTCTGGTACAGCTTTATTTGGTGACAGGTGATGAGAAATATAAAGCGGCGGCAGAAAAGGCCGGAGACTGGTCCTTTGACAACGCTTACCTAAACATGGAGTATCGGGGAGGCACCTGTGACAACACGGATATCCAGGATAAAGAAGCAGGAATCTATGCTTTGTTCGGCTTTCTGTCACTCTATGACCTCACAGGAGACAAACACTGGCTGGAAGGCGCAGTGGGCGCTGCGGATTATACGGAAACCTGGACTTATGCCTGGACCTTCCCTGTTTATACACCATGGCCGAAGCATCCTTTCAACCAGTATTCCATCAGCGGACAGAGTATCATCACCATAGGCGGGGGAGCCGATGTGTATATGGCCGCCTGTTCTTATACCTATTACAGGCTTTATCTTCTGACAGGGGACAGCCATTATCTGGATTTTGCAGAATTTATACATAAGAATACACGTCAGTCCAATGACATTGATGGAACCTCCGGTTATGCCATGCCCGGCCTCGGACACGAAAGCGGCAATTTCTTCAGCCAGAAATTAGGAAGCCAGTATCATTGGCTGCCTTGGTGTACCTTTGTGGAAGCGGAGCCCTGCGAACGGCTTTATGAAACTTTTGGCGTGTATGAAATCGAAGACGCACAGAGGATGGATAAGGAGGAAAGGGAGAAACGGAACCGGGTTTATGAGAATTATATTTAAAATGCAGATGTAGTGTAAGTGCTGACTGTTTTTCTATATAAAATTGCCCCGAATATATGCCGCAGGAAATTATGCGGATATCATTCGGGGCATTTTTCTGATGATATATTTCCCAGACAGCTTCAAGATTCCTGACAGTTTTTCTTATTCTCAGAAAACATATTCTTGTACTCTTTAGGGGTATAACCTGTTTTATCTTTAAACAATCTGGAAAAATAAGAAAAATTATCATATCCGACGGAAAGCGAAACCTCTGATACTGTAGTCTTTCCTTCTTGCAGCATGGCGATAGCTCTGTCAATCCGAATTCCCATAAGATAATTATGAAGCGACTTTCCAGTCTCCTGCTTAAATATTCTCGACAGATAATTTATATTAACATACGCTATGTTTTCCAGTTCATCCCGTGTGATATTCCGATTATAATTTTCTTCCATATACCGTATGATTTTTGTGATAAAGGTTTGCGATTTTTCAATTTCCTTTATATAATCAATGGATTTCCCAATTACATATTCTGCAAATCGCTGCATGTTTGAAACAGATTTGACGGATTCCGTAAAAATTGTATCGTAATACGCATCATCAAATAATTTATAAGCCTCTATTTTATTTTCCTGTAAAATCGTACCGCTTATCTGGACTATTGAGGATCGAATTTCCCGCAGGAACTGCCCGGTCATATTTTTATTCCGCATCTGTTCCGCCATATAAGCATTAATTTTCGCCATCAGATTCTCCGTCTGTTTATTACGGAATAAGCTTTCCCATTCATTCAGATCTGCAGAATATTCTTCCTTTCTTTCCATTACATAGTTCTGATAATCTATTACCCTTTTTTCCTTTGATATGTCGTCCAGCGAGATCTCTTCCATCTGTAAAACTGCTTTCCGTGCTTCTCTCACCTTGATATGTTCCCTGTAATAACAATTGCTTTCCTGAGCTACATACTTATGAAGACAATCCAGCAGCTCCCCGCATAGTTTTCGTAAACGATGTTCTTCTTTATTTTGATTGCTGAGAATTACCGTCATCGTATTGTTTGCTGTAATCAGCAGCCCTTCTAAAACATAGAATTCTTTAACAAAAATTTCTTCGGAAATATTTCTGAAAATGAAATCTTTATTTTCTTCTGTCAGCATTTGTATTTTTATAGATTTTCCAATTTTGATTATACAGATATCAATCTCCTGATCCAGAGTATATTCAAGCTTTCTTCCGGTTATTTCCTCCCTTATTTCAACGTCTGTAACCTGATTCAGACGATAAAGATATTTATACCAGAAATCTGCTTTATTGTTCCATTGATTGTCCATCCAATATTTCCCATACTTTTGGATCTGTTTTTCACTCTCCAAACGTTGTACTTCTTCTATTGCTTTGACAACATGCATGGTAAAATCAGAATACTGAATAGGCTTTACATAATAATCAAAGCAATGCAGACGTACAGCCTCTTTTGCATAGTTAAAATCTGCAAAGCTGGTACAAAAAAGAGTCACCGTCCCCGGATGGACCTCATTGATCCATTCTAAAAGTTCCAACCCTGAACCATTCGGCATTTCTATGTCGGTAATGACAATCTGTATGCTGTTACTATCCATTAATTCTCTGGCTTTTCCCGCACTTTTGGCTGTATATACCTGCGAAAATCCAAGCCCTGAAAAATCAATTCCATCCAACAGACCTTCCAAAACATATTGATTATCGTCAACCAACAGTATATTCATCTTTAACCGCCTCTGCTTTCCGTTCCGGTATTCTGATTGTAACTTTCGCTCCGCTTCCCAAATTTTGAAAGAGCAGTTCATAATCAGTTTCATAAATCAGCTTCAATCTCTGCAGCACATTCTGAATTCCGATCTGGTGTCCCGCAGTCTTCTGTATTTCTTCACCCCGATTAAGTTTTTCCAAAACTTCTTCAGGAAATCCAATTCCGGAATCCTGTATACTGATACATAATTTATTTGTATTTACGCTACATTCCTTTTTAATTACAACCGAAATAAACAGCCGTTCCTCTTTTCCTCCATGCTTAATAGAATTTTCAACAAAAGTCTGAATCAATAACGGAGGCATAATATCTCCTGCCAGCTCACATTCCTTCGTAAGGCTGTACATAAAATCCTGTCCGTAAACACTATTCATTACCTTCAGATATTTATCAATCATATCCAATTCCTGCAGCACCGGAACCAAGTCCGTATTTGCCTGAAACAAAAGCCTCATATAATCCGATATATCGACACACAAGTCCTGTATATTCTGTTTTTTGTTCAGCTGTGCCATACTGTATATGACATTCAGACAGTTAATAAAAAAATGCGGCCTGATTTGCTGTTGGGCAAATCCCAGCTCGGCCTCCTGACGTTTGGTTTTCTGCACATAATTATCCAGTTCCAGAGCATGGACCTCATCAATAAGTACATTCAGCATTCTGGCCGCTTCGTCTAATTCCACCACACCTTCATTTACGTTGATTTTCTGAATACCGGAATTGGCAGCAATCTGATTATAAAAACGCAATATGGGATGAAGCACTTTATTGCGCAGATATACGGAAAAACTTAATACCACTAATAAAAATCCCAGGGAAACCAATACCAGTACCATCTGCAGGAAATGACTGTTTTCATACCATTTCTGATAAATCCTGATTACTATCGAAAAATCACTTTTTGCCCCTTTTTCCTTTATTGTAAAATTAGATAATCCTTTCTCTCCGCTTTCCATATCATCAATATCCGTGATGTCACCATAAAGATATCTTTTATTTCTTACCGGATTTTCATCCTGATCCAGAATGCTTACCATAAAAGAAGGTGATATCTTCAGTTTCATTATATTGTCAAGATAATCCTCCAAATCAATCCAGGTACCGATATAGACATTTCCAAAACGCAGAGTTGAACATATATATCTTTGTTCTTCAATAAACCATCTGCCATTCTGTGACAGTTTTATATTTTTTTCTTCTATCTGTTTTCCTATTATTTCCCGGAAATCCGTTCTCAGCTTATAGTCATTATTTCCATAATCAATAAAAGTATCTGATTTGGCCTCATAAAGCCAAACATAATACTTATTTCCATATACAGATACAATATTCTGAAGCCGCATCTGCACGGCGGCCACATCAATATTATAGTTTAAAAGCGCTTTATAGTCCGGCTCCTGTACATTCTCCATACTGGTAAGCCCTTTTACATTAGCGTCATTGGCAGCTATAAAAAGCAGTTCCTGATTCAACTGCCGGAAACTATTATCATTCAGTTCAAAATATTGCCTGATCCCGTTTGTAATATCTTCCTTTTCTTTTTCAAAATAATATAGCATAAGTCGATGTCCCAGAACCAATCCGATAACAGCAATCATCAACATAAGCCATATCATCAGCTGTATCGTTTTTGTAAATAACGGTTTCTTCATATTTATTACCCCCATCTCATAATACTATAAAAAACACTGCCTGTGAATTCTCATTCATATAGGCAGTGCTTTTCGGGTTCTTAAAGGGATAGCGGTGAAACTTTCATATCATAATGCTGTTGAATGAATTCCGTATCGAAATTATGCCGTACCTCACATTCCTTATCAAAAATCATGGTTACTTCATCTGTCTTACTGCATTTTTTCCATTCAGGAAGCAATTTTGAGGATGGAATACCTGTATGGACAAAACTCATAAACGCCTCAAAAATCTGTCCGCATAACCTTTCGGATACCCCCTCAACATTTACCACAGGAACCTTTTCAATATTATGGAAAAAGAAAGGTATATCACTGCAGTGCCAGGCCGGGGTGCCGCCATTAAACGGGAATTCAAGCGCAAACAGGTAAGAATAGGTATCCGCATACCTCTCATCCGCACTTTTTGCCACCCATTTCTTCGTCTCATACCGGAATGCCGAGGAATCTGCCGCATAAATATCACACAGCATTTTCTCCGGATATGCTTTTCTGAATGCCTGTATCAGCCTATCCCCAGCCTCATTGCCGAACTGCTTCTTTATAACTTCCTCCATTTTGTCATCCGGCACCTTTTCATCTTTATATTTGGAATGGAAAAATTCTGCATAGACGGAGCCGATCATCACAGGAATTTTTTTTGCATTCTCCGTAAATCCAACCTTCATGGGATCTCCATAATAGTCTCTGTTTTGAATTGGCCCGAAGAAAGGAATTCCTTTTTCGGAAACCAATTCTCTGTATGCACTCAGATAAGCTTTTACAAGTTCCGGATAAGGAACCGTCTCTAATTCATCCACTTCCTTAATTCCCAGATTTTCCATTGTTTTACTTATAACCGGTTTCGTATCTCTATTTTTATCAGATAAAATTTCCCCAAGAATACCACTCATAATTAATGCTTTATGAAACAAACCATCCGCTTCCGGCATCTGCATCAAAGTAATGACCTTACCACCACCTCCTGACTGCCCAAATATCGTTACATTCTCAGGATTTCCCCCAAAGCCGGAAATATTTTTATGAATCCATTTTAATGCGGCTATTAAATCCAGATTTCCGGCATTGCACGAACGTTCATATTTTTCACCAAATCCTCTCAGATCCAGATATCCCAGAACATTAAGCCTGTGATTTACGGTCACAACCACCACATTTCCTTTTCTGCTCATGTTTTCTCCATCATAAGCATATTGTTCAATGGAAGAACCACTGAAAAACCCTCCTCCATGCAGCCATACAACTACCGGAAGATCTTCTCCTTTTTTCAGGGAAGGAGTCCATATATTCAGATTCAGGCAATCTTCATTCTGAAACCAAACTCTGTGCGGTGACAGAATATCCCCTTCGGCACTATCCGGAAACATAAGAGGACATACGTTTCCATAATGAAACATATCCTTGATACCATCAAAAGCCTCTGTTTCTTCCGGCGCCCCGAATCTCTTTGCTTTAGCATAAGGAATTCCTTTAAACTGATAAATATCATTAAATAAATACCCTCTGAGCTTCCCTTTATCTGTTGCAACCACAGGTGCATCCATATCACAATAAAAAATCATTTTCTTTTCCTCCTGACTTTTTTCATCTGTTCAGATTTTGCGGATTCCAAGTGTGCTGAAATAATCCGTTCGGGGAATCCAGTCCATATACCGCTCAATTAACAGGTTCCAAAGCCTCCATTCGTGCGCATACCCTTCTACAGGCACCCATGTTACATCCTGCCCGCTTTGTTTCAAAATTTCCGCGGAATTTCTGCAGCCCTCAAAAAGAGGATCCTTATCGCCGCAGCCCATAAATATCTTCATATCTTTTACTTTCTTTTCTGAAAGCTTTTCTGTCAGCACAAGCGGATTATATTCCGGATCCCATTTTTCCGCTTCCGTCGGCGGTAGAAACAAACCGGCAGAAAATGCTCCCATAGCCCTGTATCTCTGCGGATTTTTCAGTCCATGAATCATTGTTCCGAACGCCCCCATAGAAAGTCCAGCAATATAGGTATCATCCGGTCTTTCTGAAACCGGAAACATTCCACAGATAAAATCAGGAAGATCTTCTTCAATAAAATCATAGAAACAGTCCCCCATGAATGAATTTCCACCATGGTTAACGTACATTTTATTTTCAGCGGACAGCATAACTACCGCAATATTCCGTTCCTCGGCAAACAGTTCCACACTCGTATATGAATTCCAGGTAGCGTGGTCATTGCCCACACCATGAAGCAGATAAATAACGGGATATTTTTCCATTTTTCCATGTTTTGGTACGGCGCCTTTTACATTCCCGTCCCCGCAGGCTTCCGGAAATGTTACCGAAGGAATAATTACCGTGATATCTACAGCTCTTTTTAATGAATAGGAAATAAAATTACAGATAAACTTAGCCATTCTCTTCTCTCTCTTTCTGTTTGATTATTGTTCATCCGGATAAATTGCACTTCGTTTTAAAGGAAGCCATTCCCGTAATGCCAGCCGCAGGGTGGAATCCCAAAGATCCCACTCATGCCCCATCCCCTTTACCACTTCAAACTTTGTCTCATATCCCCAGGATTTCAGATCTTTTTCTGCCAGCTGCGCCCGATAATATGCATGATCACAATCTCCTACACGGAAAAATAGTTTGGGGAGATTTTTCCCGCATTGTGCATTCTCTCTGGCAATGGCAAATACATCATTAACTGTCCCTTTGATATATTCCGGATCCTGCAGTTTATCTCCCACAGAATTAAAAGGCAGCTGCTGAGGCGGTGTTTCCAGATCGAAGATACCGTCTTTAGTTGGAACAAAGGTAGGTACTCCCGGCCTGAAGGAAGCTCCTGACATAAATAGAGCCGCTGCAAATCTTTCCGGATAGTTCATGGCAATTTTCATGGCTCCATGAGATCCCATTGACAGTCCTCCTATAAAAGTATCTTCTCTTTTATCTGATATAGGGAACATGGATGCACATACTCTCGGAAGTTCTTCCACCAGATAAGAATAATATTTAGGGCCGTCAGGAGCATCTGTGTAACAGGCATTATAATCACACGGCATGACCACTGCCACCTTGTTTTCATCCGCATACCTCACGATATTGCTGAAATGGATGAAATCACTGTCATCACCGCTCCCTCCATGAAGCAGATATAATACCTGGAATTTCATTCCCGGGACATAAACCTCGGTTCTGTTATTATACATATCCGCAAAGCTGAACGTCGGAATACAAATCGAAACATTTGTCTGCATTCCCAGTTCCTTTGATAAAAAATTGAATCTGATAACTCCCATTTTCCATGATTCCTTTCACTAATAATTGTAATAGTCCTATTTCTGCGCCTTTCAGCCCTTAACCGCCCCAAGGGCAATCCCCTCGGCAAAATACTTCTGAAGGAAGGGATAAATTATTAGAATTGGGAGCAGAGCCACAAAGGCTATTGCCATCCGAATGGATATCTGTGGAACCGTCATTGCCGTTCCTGCTGAAGCAGCAACTGAATTGGCCTGTATAGCCTGTATATCCTGAATCATCTTGTTTAATAACACCTGAATACTATAGTATTTAGGATCTGTCAGATAATAGAGGCCATTCGTCCAGTCATTCCAATATGTCAATCCCGAGAATAATCCCATTGTAACAAGAATCGGCTTACTTAACGGTATCGCAATCTTTGTGAACAGTACTCTATGTCCCGCTCCATCTATTTTGGCCGCTTCATATAACGATTCCGGTACTGCATTCATCATATGAGTACGAATCAGAATTACATTCATAGGGCTTACCAGCAAATTGGGAAGCAAAAGAGCCCAAATGGTATTCTTAATCTGGAAAGTAGTTGTCCACATAATATATGCCGGAACCAGACCTCCGTTAAAAATCATGGTAAAGAATATGAAGAAATTAATGATCCGGCGGAATACAAGTTTTCTTTCGGAAAGAGCATAAGCCATCATGGATGATAACAACACATTTGATATGGTACCTGTAACAGTCACAAAAATAGTTATTCCATAAGCTCTTAATACCGTTCCTTTGTTTATCCAGATGTATCGATATGCTTCCAGGCTGAATTCAGAAGGGAAGAAGGAATACCCATTTACAATCAATGATTTTTCTGAAGATATGGAAGATATAAACAGCAGAATAATAGGAACTACTACAATCAGGGAAATCAGAATCAATATAATATGAATTACTGTCTGATAGAGATAAAAACTTTTAGACTTAATCATCGGCCCCTCCTAGAATATTGCATTATCCTTGTCAATCTTGCTGACAATAAAGTTACTTAATACCACAAGAATAAATCCTACAAGTGACTGGAATACACTCGCTGCCGAAGAACGTCCTATACCTCCGGCGGATATCAGGGCACGGTATACATATGTATCAATCGTATTCGTAACACTGTAAAGCGCTCCCGAATTCTGCGGCACCTGATAAAATAATCCAAAATCGGAATTAAAAATGTGCCCGACATTCAATAGCAGCAGTGTTGTAATCGATGGTATCAGTTCCGGCAGCGTGATAAAGCGAATCTGCTTCCATTTTGAAGCTCCGTCGAGTCTGGCCGCTTCGTATAGCGCAGGATCAATTCCCGAAATTCCGGCAATATAAATCATGCATCCATATCCTACTCCTTTCCACAAATGTACAAAGCAGAGAATAAATGGCCAGTATCCCGGTGTTGCATACCATTGTATCTCTTCTTTTCCCAACATAGTAAGGACCGAGTTTACCATCCCATTTTCGGTAGATAAAAAAGCATATACGATATAGCTTACAATTACTATGGAAACCAAAAAAGGAAGCAGAATTGCGCTCTGATATACTTTTCTTGCCTTTTTGCTGAAAACATCCGTTACAATGATTGCAATCAAAATCCCAAAAAATAAATCCAGAAAAATAAATGCCGTGTTATAAAGCAGTGTATTCCTGATAAGAATCGACGCATCATTCCGGAACAAATATGTAAAATTGGAAAAACCCACCCACTTACTGCCCCAAATACCCAATTGCGCCGAATATTTCTTAAAAGCGACTACAATTCCTGCCATCGGGATATAATTATTAATAAAAATATAAATCAATCCCGGTAAAAGCATAAAATATAAAGGCAGAGATCTCACTAAATCTTTTCTGAACTGTTCTGCATTTTTCACCATACTCCCTCCTCCTTACTTTTCTGTATTGTAGCACCTGAATTTTTTCTTATCTTGCACTTTTTCACCCATCTCTTTCACTATTTAAACAAACCATTCTTTGTAATGTCTTCAGTATATGCACCGCACATCTCTGCAGATCTCCCCTGCATATTGTCTGACGCCTGTCATATTCCCCATAATAAATAATCTCTTTTCCTTCCTTTCCCAGTTCCGCCATATGTATCGTCAAAGGACTCTTTATTGGTGCCGGCTTAACGGAAGCCCGTAAAAATTCATAGCGATCCGTCACCTCTGTATATACCGGTGCGTTATCCACCAGGATCCTTTCCCCTTCCACAGATGCCCTGTGGCCTTCACCCAAAACGGCTGTACATCTTTCCTTCCCATCGGCTTTCAGATGAAACGAATTCCAATATTCCTCATAAAAAGGCAGCTGTTCATAAACTTTGGAAAAAAGGATTTGTCCTTTGTCATCAAATACCGGTTCCATTTGTTTTACAGCCAACAAAATTTCTCTGACTTTCGTGTTTCCTCCCGGCATAATCAGATCATTTCCTGCATACATAGATTTGCTCGCACTGCTGCTCCCGCCATTCCAATCCGTCATGATTAATCCATTGAATTTCCATTCTCCTCTGGCGAGCGCAGTACATAAATCATAGCTGTCAGCCGTGGGGATCCCATTGATAAGATTATAGGAGGTCATGATTGCCAACGGCTGTGAATCCCTGACGGCGATTTCAAAGCCCCTGAGATATATTTCCCGAAGCGTCCTCTGGCCGATCCATTCATCAACACACGAACGGTTTGTTTCCTGATTATTTGCAGCAAAATGCTTGATACATGCTCCCACTCCAAATCCGCTGTTTTGAATGCCGGATGCGAAAGCCGCTGCCATAATACCGGAAACCAGAGGATCCTCCGAATAATATTCAAAATTCCGGCCGCATAATGGATCTCTGTGTATATTCATTCCCGGCGCCAGTAATATATGTGCCCCAACCTCCTTCATTTCTTTTGCAATTGCCTTGCCGGCCAATTCCAAAATCTTCGGATCAAAGCTTTGTGCCAAAAGGGTCCCCGAAGGCCATGCCGTACAATAATGATTTCTTTTTTCTTTCTTCCCTGTCAGTAAATTAAAGGCCTCATATTCCTGCCGTACGCGAACCCCTCCCGGTCCGTCTACCAGAACTACCGAAGGGATTCCGTATTTCTCTGTCAATATATGTGTTGTTTCTCCTGCTGCCCCAGGTACACTTTCCGAATTCTCACCTATCACCGGATTGTTTTCATCGGATACTCCCCATCCTGTACCGCAGTTCAGAGCCGCCAGTTCCTCGTCTGTCATTTGTGCGGCCAATTCCTCAAAAGAGGCTTTTCCCTCAAGAACATCCTGCCAAACTACTTTTTTGGGGGATACAAATTCTGTTTTTTCATAAGGCAGCATTCCTTGATAATCAGGATCTGTTGTATAAGTAATTACCGCCTGTTTTTCACAGGCGGCATCCGTTTCCTTTGGAGCTAAGAAACAACGCCCTGCTTTGATCTCCGGTAATTCCGGATAAAAATCCTCACTATTTATACAGTTTTTATGATGATATTCCTCCAGCTTTCCAGGCAGAGGCAGAATAGCATCCGCCTTTCGTGTTAACAGATCTTCATCAATAATTACTTTACCTGCCGGCTGTGTATTCCTCGATGAATTACCTGCCAGGAATAGATAAATACCTTTTTTAACAACGTATGATCCGGAATCCTCATCATAAATCTCCAGCTCCTTAAGCGTTGTTTTCAACCTGACGCTCTGCTTTTCTCCCGGTTCCATTATTCTCGTTTTTACAAAGGCTTTCAACTCCTGCGCAGGCATATCAATATCCGTGTTACAGGCGCTTACATATAACTGCAGCACTTCTGCTCCGGGATAACAGCCTGTATTTGTAACTTCACACTCTATTCTGAATATATTTTTTTCTTCTTTAAAGTCCTTTATTTCAATGGAAAACTCCGTGTAGCTTTTCCCATATCCAAATTCATAAATCGGTTCTTTATGAAAACTGTCAAAATAACGGTACCCCACAAAAATTCCTTCCCTGTACTTTTCCAGTTCTGAATTTCCATCATTATCTGCAAAGGTGGCGGATGCGGGATAATCCTGATACCTGGCAGCCCATGTATCCGTAAGTTTTCCCGAAGGAACAATGGCCGCATTCAAAATATCCCTGACTGCTCTTCCTCCCTCCTGACCGGCAAGTCCCATCAAAAGAATACTGTCCGGCCTCGCATTTTTTATTTCACACATATCAATAACTCCGCCCACATTCAATACAATAATAAGATATTTGAAGTATCTTCTTAAAAGCAGCAGATTCTCCTTTTCCTGTACTGCAAGCAGATAATCTCCGATTTCACACCCTTTCGGACAATCATTTGAACCGCCCTTTAATTTCCGGTCGGTACCTTCACCGGAATTTCTGGAAATCACATATATTACGGTATCGCTTTGTTTTGCCGCAGAAGCCACGTCCTCTTCTTTCAGTAATGGTTCCGGAAATACAAAAGTATGCATTACCTGATTTTCCAGCTGTCTTTTCCGTCTGTCATATTCCTCTGCCAGAAGTTTTAAATCAGCTGACGTAACCACCTCATATCCCCCTTCCTCAAAAGCATCCAGAATATGAATATGATATCTGGGAGACTGATCAACAAAGACATTTCCTCCTCCGCTTAATCCTCCATTAAAAGGATCTCCTGAGCCGGTCCCGCCACGCACCGTCCTCACTGCTCCTGTTCCGAACAATGCAATTTTCCCTTTTTCCTTTAGTGGTAAAACTCCATTATTCTCCAGAAGAACCATTCCCGCCGCTGCCGTTTGATATGCAATTTCCGCATTCTCTCTTTCACGTTCACTCATTTGTATTTTTTCCATGATCTTATTCAATGGCTATTGCCTTTTCTCCTTTCTCCCTGTTTCTTACAGTCAGGTAATATAAAAAAGCCCCAAACATAAGAACTGCACAAAAATAAAACAGAAATTCATAATTATATCTTTCAGCCAAATACCCGCCGATCATCGGAGAAATTCCTTGTCCTATATCTCCTCCGAGAAGAAAGGTACTGACGGCTATTCCGCTCTTTGCTTTCCCCACTTTATTAATACAGGCCGCCTGAAGGGATGGCTGTGCCGCTCCCTGTCCAAGAGAACGAATCACACCCGACATGAGAATCAGGCTTAGAGTACCCGCCTTTCCCAAAAGGACAGCAGATATACATGCCAGGACAATTCCCGGAATTACTACAATGTCCAATCCCTTTTTGTCCATCAGTTTTCCGGCTATTGGCCGCGCTATAAACAGGAAAACGGCACATACCGTAAAATACAGACTTACCTTACTAATATTTATTGCTGCTGCAAATTGAACAAGATAGGTTGCAATCATCCCATTCATAAAGGAAAATATACCTGCAATAATGGTAAAAGGAAGCACTTCTGCTGAAATCATATTACTGAATGTTATTTTGCTTTTCTCTTTCTTTACAGTGCAGTCTTTTAATGGAAGCAAAAACATAAAAACAAAGACGCAGGCGGACATAATTCCTGCCGCAAAAAATGTTGCCAGGATTCCCACATGATCTGCAATAGCAATTCCGATTCCCGGTGCTATGGCGGAAGAAATAACCTGTCCAAGCCCCATATATCCGATTCCTTCACCCATTCGGCTATCCGGTATATAATCTGCTGCCAGCGCAACCATCGCCGTGCTGCAGACCGCAAAACCAACCCCATGTATTATCCTGAAAAAAATCAGCAAGGGAACGGAAGAAGTCAGCGTATACCCAAACAATCCGGCTGTCATTATTATTGCGGCTATTCGTATAAGCAGAATTTTATTACAGGAATCACTCAGAATTCCGCAAATCGGACGTATTAATAATGCAGTAATAGAAAATAAACCTATGATAATACCGGCTATCGAAAGCCTGATTCCTCTTTCCGTCAGAAAGGTTGACAATAATGTAGAAATCATGTAAAAGCTAAAAGCAGACAAGGTATTTGCTGCCATAATCCTGATAAATTTCCCATGAAACAGTTTACTTGAAGTGTTACTCATTCGGCCCGCTCCCTCCGTAAAAAAAAGAGCATGGGGCTTTACCATCATGCTCTTTTTTGCAAAACATTTTGTCATCTGATTATTACTGCTGTGCAAGCCACGCATCCAGCTGTTCCTGCTTCGCATCAATAATATCCTGCAATCCCGCATTATACAGCGCCTGGTTGAAGTCCTCTATGGCCGGTTCCGGATCAACAGATCCTGTAGTAATTTGTCCTATATACTGGCTGATTACATCCGTAACTGCTGCAATCTGGTCGGTCACCACCGTTAAATCAGGAGTGAAACCATACGCTTTAGATACAACAGCTTTCCCATCTACCTCCTGATACTGCTCAAAAATATCAGCTTCGTTTCCAACCCACACATGACTGTTAAACTGATTGGGAAGAATATACCCCATATTCTGATGATATCCACAGCTCTCCGAAGTCACTCCTTCCGGATAATCAGCCGTTCCATCTTCCGTTTCTACCCAATGAATTCCTTCTACGCCCCAGTTAAGCAGATCGTTTGCTTCTTTTGTCTGGCTGATCCAGTTAAGCAATTCCATAGCTTTTTCAGGATTTGGCGAACCTGCGCCGATCCCGTAACTGATAGCGTTAATCCCTCCGGTCGTCATTACATTCTTATCAATCTGCACAATCGTCGTATCATAACCTGTCTGATCATCTTTTTCCTGTTTCGTATTGGGCTTACAGTTTGTCATATAGGAAAACAAATTACCCGCCCTCATCTGAGCCTCTCCGCCGTCAATAGAAGTTGCCATATCTTTCGCAACATAACCTTTCTGATACCAGTCTCTGGCAGTATCCACCAGATATTTAAAATAATCAGATTCATAAAAATTAGTCACCGTCGTAGTCTGTCCATAATCCTCCAAAACGCCGGTTCCAACCACCTGTCCCAATCCATCAAAACTTACAGACTGTCCTCCCGGTGTAGCCGCACTCGTCCCACTCCCGCTTCCGCCAAACATTATCATATCGGGATACAGTGCATGCACCTTTTCATATGCAGCCGTAATATCTTCATAAGTTTTCACACTGGCAGGATCAATTCCTGCTGCTTCAAGGCAATCAGTTCTCATAACCATGGCATTCGGCATACTGCGTTCCTTCATCGTTGGGATACCGTAAATGAAATCACCTATAGAACAGCATGAAATGGAATCCATTCCCAAAAGATCTACAATATAGGGCGCATGCTCCAAATAAGGAGACAAATCTACGAGATAGTCAGATGCCACATATGTGGACGCATTATTGCTGAACATCGGGAACAAATCAACCTGTTCACCACCTGCCAGCATCAGTGGAAGCTGGCTCCCCCATGTACTGAACGTCATCGGCATAAGCGTTACTTCCATATTCAATTGTTCCTTTGTTAATTCGTTAAACCGTGCATTAACTTTTTCCTGATCCTGCGAATCCTGTGCGACAACATAAACTAAAACAGCATGATACATTTCGTCTCCGTCCGCCGCATTGTTGTTCTCTGCCGTTTCCTTTCCTGTCTGAGCCGCTTCCTCTGCGCTTTCACCGAATGTCTTATTTGTACTGCCGCATCCGGAAAGCATTCCAAGTACTAACAATCCCGTCATTACCAACGCTAATAATTTACTCTTCATAGCTACCTCCCTTAATAGTGTTTTGCTGATAGACACATTATCCAATATTTTAATTTTTATTGCTTGCACTTTTTAGTACATTTCTGTCACTTTTTGATCTTAATACACTTTTATAGTATCATATCCTGTTTTCTTATAAAAACAGTATAAAAATGGCATAGCCGGTATATCATACCAGTTATGCCATAATTCACTCTCTATTTTTTCTTACCAATCCGAAGCACATTCACCGAATATCCCGGCGCCCTGTAAATAAATTGCTCCGCCGCTCCGGAAAGAAGCCGTTCCTCATCATGCACCCGCTCCGGTTCCTCAAAGCTGTTTTCCGCCTGCTTCTCCCCGGTAAGTACCACAGCCTTGTAATCCGTTTCCACCGCACAGTCCAGAGAGATTTCCACTTCATCCTCTTCCGGTGAAAAATTCACGATTTTTACAATTACCTCCGTTGAAGAATCACTGACTGCGCAAGCCATTGCCGGGAAGCTGGGAACCGCCGCTTCATGGATACATTCTCCATTCACGTAAAGCTTCATGCTTTTCCCGTCAGCCTCATACCGGAACCGGTTGAACTGTCCGTATTGAAGCTGCACCAAACGTTCTTCATCCAGATATTTGTCCTCCGGATAAGCCTGTTCCCGGAAGGAACTGATACCATTTTCCAGTCTCCACACAAAAGGCTTCACATTCGCCGAATTCCATTCTTTGGGAGGATGGGTTTCGTCCGCCACATATACCTCTTTCGGCATACGGCTGCTGTATATGCCAAGACTGATTTCCTTTCCTTCCTCCGCATAGATCTCAATATCAAAAGCTCCGCTTGTGACTTCCTCTTCTCCAAATACGGCAAATACCCTTTCCGGATCCACCCCATAAAGCTTTTCGGCTTCTTCACGCTGTTCCTGATCCGGCGGAAGGATACGGAATACACCGTCTTTTTCCTCGATTCTCCCCATCAGTTCATGGCTGATCCCAACAGGCCGGCCATTCCATGACGCATTTTTGTACCGAAGCCCGGACGGCCCCATGAGTGAAGCCATTCCCTTTACCGGACGATACAAAATCCCGGTTTCCTCCTCTGCCTCCACCACGTTTTCACCGCGGCTGTTCCCAAACATTTTCCATACATAATAGGTAGGAATCGCCATGCTTTCCCTGTTATTAAAGCGAATCAGGTTCGGAAACCATGCATTATAATTTACATTTTCCAGAAGAGGGGCATAGGAAGCCAGCTCCACCACATCCTGGTTGCGTTCCATTCCTATCAGGAAAGCCGCTTCCCCCAGCGCGCCATACAGCTGTCCCACCCATCCGCGGACCACTGCCAGCTCTCCCAGGAAAATACCCGGGCCTTTTCTGTCATATCCGTCGTAATAATGGATGTTTTCAGCAAAAAATTCGGCGGTACTGTAAAAATGCTCATCCACGATATCCGCGGGAATCCCCTGATTCTCCAGGTGTGTATTGGCAATCAGGCGGATGTTGGGATATCTGGCTCTTATGGTATCAAAGAACTTCCGATACCGCATTTCATAATCAGGTCCGAAGTTTTCATTTCCGATTTCGATATAATTCATCCGGAACGGCTCCGGATGGCTCATTTGAGCCCGCAGGCTTCCCCATACCGTATCTTTGCCGCCTACAGCATATTCTATGGCGTCCAGTGTATCCTGCAGCATATCCTCCAGTTCTTCTCCTTCAAACAGCACAGGCGCTCTTCCCTGGCAGGTCATGCCGCAGTTGCACACATACAGGGGTTCCATGTCAAGATCCTCGCACAGCTGCAGATATTCATGAAATCCCAGGCCGTTATAGCTGCGGTAATGCCACATCAGCTGATGGCCGGGGCGTTCCCATACCGGCCCGATTACATTTCTGAACCGCATGGCTGTTTCCGGGGAAAAGCCTTCCACAATACAGCCGCCCGGGAACCGCAGGAACCGCGGGTTCAGGGCCTTCAGCTTTTCCACCAGATCCTTCCTCAAGCCATGTGCGCCCGTAAGGGCGGTATAAATCCTACCTTGAGCAAGTAGTAGGTAAAAGTATCAAGCGGCATTGTGCCGCAACCTATCATTCCCCGTCTTACCCCAAAAGGGAAACTGGAGGGCGACCATAGCATGACGGAGGACACGGGGCGCTGAAGCCTCAGAAGCGCCGGCGTGACGGAATGAAAATCCACGTATGAGGATGGAAGCTAGACTGCTTGAATGACAGCCTGAAATCGGGACCAAGAGCGTACCCCTGACGTAGAGAGGTTGTACTCGTCAGTGTTCCTGACAGTCGCATTGTTTGGCTATGCGGCTGCTGATACTCGGAGCAGGTTCAGCCACGGGAAAGTGGAAAAAGGCGAACGTCACATACCGACAACGTGGAACGCTTGTTTATACCGTACTAAACGGGGATTGCCTAAAGTGAAATGCCGAAAGGCTATGAAAACGCTGAAATGCGGGGTTCTGAATATTCACCATGGCAACAGAGTTCCCATAGTAGTCTGCGGACGGGAAAGCCGTCTACATGGCAAAGGGGAACAGTGAATCATTTTCAAAACAGAAAGGATGGTGTGTGAGACACTATGAGAAATCCGATTCATGTCTTGAAAAGCCTTGAAGAAAAGGCAAGTGTAAGTAACAACAAATATGAAAGATTATATCGCAACCTATACAATCCAGAGTTCTATCTCCTTGCATATGCGAACATTGCGAAATCGCAGGGGAGCATGACACAGGGGGTAGACGGGCAGACGCTGGACAACATGAGCCTGCCGAGAATTAACCGGATTATTGAATCCATACGCAACAGGACATATCAGCCAAAGCCTGCAAAAAGAAAGTACATTCCTAAAAAGAACGGGAAACTTCGCCCGTTGGGAATCACTTCTACTGATGATAAGTTAGTGCAGGAAGTGGTCAGAATGATTCTTGAAGCAATCTATGAGCCGACATTCAGCAACAATTCACACGGTTTCAGACCAAAAAGAAGCTGTCACACGGCACTTACGCAAGTGAAGAAAAACTTCACAGGTGTTACATGGATTGTCGAGGGAGACATTAAGGCGTGCTTTGATAACTTCGACCATCATGTGTTGGTTGAATTACTGCGGAAAAGGATTTCAGACGAGGCTTTTATCGGTCTAATCTGGAAGTTCCTGAAAGCCGGATATATGGAACAATGGCAGTACAACTGCACCTACTCCGGTGTTCCGCAGGGCAGCGGTATCAGTCCGATATGTGCAAACATCTACCTCAGCGAACTGGACAACTATATGCAGGAATACAAAGAAAAGTATGATTGCGAGCCAGAACGCAGAAGGACGACCAGAGAATACGAGCGGGCGTCCCGGAGATACAGAAAGGCACGTAAAGCGTTAATGGGCGCAGAAAAATCAACTCCTGAACTGGTAAAAGAATTTAAGGATTCCAGAAGGAAGAAGATGAATCAGCACTATTACAATCCGTTTGAGGAAGGCTTCAAGAAAATCCAGTACAACCGTTACGCCGATGATTTTGTAATTGGCGTTATCGGCTCCAAAAAGGACGCAGAAAAAATCAAGGAAGATGTAAAAATCTTTCTCCAAGAAAAACTGCATTTGGAAATGTCCGAGGAAAAGACGAAAGTCACCCATTCCAGTAAGCCGGTACGCTATCTGGGGTACGATTTCAAAGTAATCCATTCCAAGAACATGAAGCGTTGTAAAAACGGCGACATGAAACGGGTGTGGTATGGAAAAGTATTCCTGTATATGCCGAAAGAAAAATGGATTAAAAAAGCGATGGAACGGGGAGCGATACAGGTGAAACGCAACAATGACACAGGCAAAGAAATGTGGCGTCCTATGCCAAGGAAAGACCTGATGAACCGCAGCGATGCAGAGATTGTGTCTACTTTCAATTCCGAAATTCGAGGGTTATATAACTTCTATCGGATAGCAGAAAACGTAGGCGCATTGCACAAGTATTACTACATGGTGCGGTACAGCATGTTAAAAACTCTGGCAGGAAAGCACAGAACGAATGTCAGTGTTATTAAGAAGCGGCACATGGTAAACGGAGTACTGAGAATCCCATACGATACAACTAAGGGACGTAAATACTGCGAATTTTACCATGATGGATTCAGAAAGCACAGCGACGGCTATGACAATGTGGCAGACGTTATGCCGAGTTATAGGAAATATGACAGCAGGCACACGATAGTAAACCGCATAAAAGCCGGAGTATGCGAGATTTGCGGGGAACATGCAGACTATTTATGTATGCACCACGTAAGAACGCTGAAATCGCTGAAAGGCAGGGATATATTTGAGCAGAAAATGCTGAAAATGAGAAGAAAATCTCTGGCTCTCTGCCCTGACTGCTTTGAACTCTTACACGAAACCAAAGAATCAAGGTGATTCATGGAAAGCCGGATACGCTGAGAGGTGTACGTCCGGTTTGGGAGGCGGCTCCCTGAAACCTACTGATGAAAGTCAGCAAGGCGCAGGGTGCCTACCTCATGCCCCATATACGTGTCCTGCGGCATCAGGGAACAGAAGCCAAGGCTTATTTCACCGCCCTCCGGACAGCAGATGGAAAGCCTGGCATTATCGCCGTCCCTGTCTGCCGCAAAGCTGCCGTCATAACGCACATACCCTGTACCCTCCAGCTGGAAATCCATACTGCCGAACACATGGGAATCATCCTCAGCGCAGACTCTTACGCTGACCGGATGTTCTGTTTTCGCAAACATATAAAAAGAATAGGTTTCTCCGGCTTTCAGGGAAATCCCGTTAAAGCCTGTATTATATAGTTTTCCGCCCTTTTCAAAAACAGCGGAAAGAGCGGCCTGCCTGTGTTTGTTCAGGGTATCCTCCCGTTCCAGGCGCATCACCGCCTGTTGGGTATACCAGGCAGGGACAGGGGTATAGGGCGTCTGATTCTTTCTGATCCATCGGGAAAGCCCTTCTCCGTGATTAAACTCATCTCTCCAGCCTGCCCTGGTAACCAGTGCATAACCGTCCTGCTCCGTATGGCAGTCCTTTGGTTCGATGGAATCTTCAAAGGATCTGTTTCTGAGCATCTCAGGATATAAGCCTCCGTCACCCGCTCTGTTGATATCTTCAAAGAAAATGCCATACAGATTCGGGGCGACAGGGAATTTTTTATTTTCTGTACGTATCGTTATTCTGCTCATAGTAACCCGCCTTTGCCAATATTCACTTATTTTCCGACCACTCTCTTATAGCAATAGCCTCTGTCCCCTCCGGCCTTCACCGGGGATACCTCAAAATAAACCACTCCGTTTTCCCGCACTGTAATGCAGACATCGGCCATTCCGTCTTCCAGTTCCTTTCTCTGTGCTTCCACAAGAGGCCTCGCCCCTTCCTTCAGCAGCTTCTTCTGTTCTCCGGAAAGGCTGGAGGGCTCGCCCATGGCATGCCAGAGCTTCAGCGGGTTGCAGGTCACTTCATCCACTGTCTTTGTGAGAATGCAGCATTCCCCTTTTTCCCCGGAAGGAATCCCTTCCATGGGAAGACGGAAACTGCGGCAGATATCCTCTCCGGTGCCGTCCATTGTCATATTCCATACAATCCCTCTGTAGCTGCCGTCTTCTTTTCTCACAATAACCGCTTCATCCGTACGGTGCACACAAGTTCCCTGCAGATCGGCAAAAAACTTGAAGGTCCAGAAGGTAGGTTTGGGGATGCCGCCGTTTGCCACAAGCCCGAAGCCGCCGTGGAAGGGTGTAAAAGGAACGCCCTGTTCCTCGAAAATATCACCGAAGGTCCAGTAGGAATAGGATTCGTTCATATCTCCCAGCCGGGACAGCTGCCCTGCGATATAAGCCGCGTTCTGATTGGTATCATGCAGCGGGCAATTGGGAATATAGGAAGTATTGAATTCCGTAATATGGATTTCCATCCCCTTAAATTCCTCAAAGCTGTCGATAATATCCCTGGTCGTCTGAAGGTTGGCATATCCTTCTTCCGGCTCCCGCAGCTTCACATAACCATAGTGGCCCACATTCTCCGGCACCTCTGTTGTATAGTGATGGCGGGTCACGAAATCCACAGATATGCTTTCTTTCCGGCAGAATTCCAGGAAGCAGCGGATCCACTTTTCATCCTCCACGCCGCAGATGGCGGGGCCGCCCACACGGAAGCGTCCATCCACTTCCTTAATCGCCGCAAAGGTCAGGGCAAACAGCTTAAAGTATTCCTCCATATCCGCATCCTTCCAGAAGCCGGGAAGATTAGGCTCGTTCCATACCTCTATCGGCCATTGCACCACTTCCTGTTCCCCGTAGCGTTCCATCAGATGGCGCAGAGTCGCCTGTACCAGTGCGCACCAGGCATCGTAGTTTTCCGGAGGCGTCACATTCCCCTTCCAGTAGAATACCGTCTGTTTCCCGGAAGCCATCTTGTCCGGCATGAAGCCCAGCTCCAGAAAAGGGCGTATATTCAGGCTCAGATAGCTGTCCATCACCAGATCCAGATAGGTAAAATTATATTCCGCATGCTTTATTCCGTTTTCATCCGTGTACTCCTGATAAATAGCCATATCATCCGAAAACAGGCCGTGGCCGCGGATGTGGGAAAATCCGATCTCCTCCTGTACCAGCGCCAACTGCTCCTGATACTCCTTCTGCAGGGCAAGCCCCATGCGTCCTGTTCCTATGCAGTAGGCCACATTATTATGGAACGGTATTTTTGTATCTTTTTCAACAGTATACTTTTTTTCCTGCATCATACGATTCTCCTCTTCTTTAACAAACCTGTTTATATCAGCCCCGACCAGATAATATTGCTCACATTCCACAACCCATCCGCATACCACTCTCCGGGACGGAACGGAACAAACCATGCCGCAGCAAGCTGTTCCGCCGGATCAATCACCAGAGAACAGGAGCCTGCCCCTTCATGCATATAGGTGCCTTTCGAATAAAGAAAACCTGGCCCTTCTCTTCTGTCAAAACCTATCCCGTATTTCCTGTCCGGTTCTTGTGCACCCCAGCAGTAATCCGGAGTATGGGCAAGAACAGAAGAAGTCATCTTTTCCACCGTTTTTCTTCCCAGAATCCTTTTTCCGTCAAGCTGTCCCATTCCGAGCATCATATTTGCGAAACGGATCAAATCTCCCGGTGTGGCAAAAAGCCCGCCTCCCGTATTGGGAATGTAATCCTTCCAGGACGATAAACATTGTTTTTCCCCTTTTACCGCACTTTTTATATATTCTTTATCCTCTTCGTCAGTCACATGGATTCTTTTCAGTCTCTCCGAATCCGCCGGCAGAAAGAAAGTGTCCTTCATTCCCAACGGGGAAAGGATATTATCATGAATGTATTTTTCCGCCATTACTCCGCTGATTTTTTCTATCACTGCCCCCAGCACAACAAAACCATAACTGCAATACTGCCATTCTTCTCCCGGTTTTCTTCTCATGCCGCAGGACATGGAAGGCGTAAGCCAGTCAAATTCTTCTCCCGGCTTCCATTCTTTTGCCGCTTCCTCCATATATCTCCATACCGGGGCAAAATAGGGATTCGGAAAACATCCCGCATCCGGCTGAAGCCCCGAAGTATGGGTCAGCAAATGAAACAGATTAATCCCGTCGAACGGCTCTCTGGCAAACTGGGGCAGAATATCCCCTACCTTCACATCAAGCCTGGTATAACCATCTTCCACCAGCTTCATCAAAGCTGCTGCCGTAAAGGTTTTGGTAATGGATGCGATTCCATGTATCGTATCCGGCCGCATGGAATCATTATGATCATAATAATGGGCCAGCCCCATCCCCTTTTCCGCAATCACTTTCCCGTTTTTTGAAATACAGTAGGCGGCGCCCTCTATTTCCCCTCTTTCCATCATCCGGGCAAAATGCTCATCTAAAGCAAGGATACGTCCGGAATGATAACCGGTTTCTTCCGGCAGACAATCTGTTTTCCCTTCTGTGATATGCAAGCTTATCCCCCCTTCTTACTGTCTGTTCTATCTGTGCTTCAGCACACCTCCACATCCATTTCCACACGCGCAAGGCCGGGAGCCAGATCCCGTTCTGCAGACATATCAAACACCGGCTCGCCGTTTATGTCAAAATGCACCCGCCTGATGCCGTCGCAGCGGAGAGTACTGTCCGGAGATGTTTCCGCATGGTATGCGATCATCAGATTCCCTTCGGAGTCCGCAAAAAAGGAATTATGGCCGGGACCGTATTCTCCCTCTACGGAATAAAAGGATAAAACCGGGGTGCCGCGTTTGTGCCATGCCGATTTATCCAGCAGATCGGCTCCGTCTTCCGCCGTAAGCAGACCCAACACATAGGTGTAACCGTTGGCCGCGCCTCCGGAATAGGTCAGATAGATTCTGCCGTTGGCAGTAAAGGCATAAGGCCCTTCGTTGTTGATGGTATGGCTCACATTCTCCCAGCCATAAAGAGGGCGGGTGAGCAGGACGGGATCGCTTGTAAGCCGCCAGGGTTCTGTTTCATCCACCCGGGCAATATACAGCATGGATCCCGAATCATATTCGGTGCCGATTCCCCTTCGGTAGGACCAGACCATATAGGAACAGTCTCCCGATTTCAGATAGGTCATGTCCAGCGTGATACCGTCCTGCGCCAGCCAGCTTCCGTCCTTTCTCCGGATCCGGATCGGATCCTCCCAGCTGCCCGCATCCGTCAGGCTGCCGCCTTTTTTCAGCTTCATGAGGTGGCACTGCGGCCCCCATTGTGTGCCGCTTACCGCAAACAGTATGTAAAGCTCTCCGCCAATCACATGGAATTCCGGCGCCCAGAAGGTCTGGACCAGTCCCCGTTCCTCATCCAGATCGAGAATCAGGTGCTGTTTCACATCCTCTTTAAAAAGGTCAGCCACATTCCCGGCTTCCCTCACATAGAAGCCCACATCATTCAGGTTGTCATTCGTTGATATATAATAGTACCGGCCTTCCCACGGGAAAACTACCGGATCCCCGAATCCGCAGGCAAGGGGAAAGGCATACTGCTCATTTATTACAGTTCCGGCAATCCGGCAGGTTCCCTTCCTGCCGAAATCAATTTTCCCCACATCCCAGCGGACACGTTTCTGTGCGGTAGAACCATCCGAATACACAACGGTCGCCTTTATCTTTTCCACAGCTTTCGCATCATGTGCCGGTATCTTATCCGGCACATGCACGGCAACGGAAGAAAGCCTGCTCCAGTGAAGGGCCGCCCTGTCGCACAGGCTGCGGCTTACCTCCACCGTATTTCCCGCCCGGGCGCCTTCCGGCAGCTGCCCGGGATCTGCAAACCCCATTTCCCTGAACGCAATGAAATCATCCGTGGTCCACAGCAGAAGTTTTCCTTCACTCTCTTCATCCGCACTTCCGTTTTCATTCACACGGAAAGCCGTAATTCCAAAACCTCCCCCAGGCATGGGGAAAACCCTGGGAGCCTCCACCCCTTTGGGGCATATGGTATCGTTTTTATCCAATGTCCCCTCCGCAAACAGAATACCGTAGTTTCCATTCATGGCCTCATAATTCTCTCCATCCCTGCTGTATGCCAGGTGAATGCTGCGCGCCAGTCCGTCGGGATATAACCTCTCATCCGTTTTTCTTGTGTATACCATAATTCTGGCGCTCTTCTCCGCAAAATCTACTCCCATGCCTATTCTTTCCTTTCCGTCCTCTTTCCTCTCTCAGCCTCGTGTTGTAACATCCATCAAAAACGCCGTCACTTCGTCTTCCGGCTTCACCTGTGCCCTGGGGCTGTCAAAAAAAGTCATCACAGCAGGCTTCTCTTCCAGAAAAGCTTCCCATTTTTCCATAGGAGTCCCGTCCGCATCCGCGCCGTTAGGATCTCCCTTTTTCATAAACTCCGCCCAGTAATTGCACATCTGCCTGGCGAGGTCATAATGCTTTCCGGTAAAAGGTCTCCAGCATTTCGCCAGGGTTTCAAAGAAGAACCATAAATCCGAAGAATGGAAGGCTCCCGGATTGTCTTCCCCGGGTATCTCAGGGCCGAATTCGTATACATAACAAGGCTGCTTGGCCCCTGCCTTTTCCAGCAGGCTGCACATCCTGCGGATTCCCAGCTCCACGGAGCTGACAAGGCCGTTTTCTTTGGCTGCTTCCAGTCCGTTCTCTGCATGGACCAAATCCAGATATTCCTGCGCACGATCTCCGAATTTTTCTTCCGCTTCCTTTTTCAGGGCATCCGGATCCTCCGCCTGGGGCGCCGTGAAAAATTCGTTGTTGGTGAAGCCAGTCATGATCGGCACATCCAGCAATTTTCCCGCTTTCATATTGTTCCAGTAGGTATCGGTCTGGTATACGCCGTCCGGGATGGTTCCCCAGAACGCGCCGAAGGCATTGTTTTTATCACGTATGAATTCTGCGGGAAGCGCCCTGGCTTCTTCCAGTGTTTCCACGCCGAGGAAAGCAAAAAAGCGTTTTCCCTGCTCCAGTAATTCTTCTTTTGTGAACCGCATACGGTCCTGGAAGGGATCATAGAAAATCCCGCTCTCAACAATAGCCTTCTGAATATAGCCCTGATTTCCCTGACAGTTCAGCTGGGCCAGCACGCTGCCGCCCCCTGCCGACTGTCCTCCTATGGTGATATTGTCCGGATCGCCTCCGAAGGCTGCGATATTGCGTTTTGTCCAGAAAAGGCCGTACTGCTGATCCAGGTTGCCGAAGTTCGCCGGAGCTTCCGGGTTTTCCTCCCACAGCTGAGGGTGGGTGAGGAAGCCGAATACGTTCAGCCGGTAATTTACCGTCACCACCACGATTCCCCTGCGTGCCAGCCGTTCCCCGTCAAATTCCATTTCCGCAGGATTGCCCCACTGGAGGCCGCCGCCGAAATACCATACATAAACGGGAAGCTTATCCTCCGTGCTCACTGCAGGCGTCCATACATTCAGGTACAGGCAGTCCTCATTCATGGGGATGGAGGGATCCACATTCCATTCTCTTGTATAGATGTTCGTTTCATCCAGCCCCGGTATGCTCTGCATGGAAATGGGCGCAAACTCCAGGCAGTCCCTGACGCCGTCCCAGTCCGCTGCGGGCTGGGGCGCTCTCCAGCGCAAATCACCCGTCGGAGGTGCGGCAAAAGGAATTCCCTTGAAGGATATCACCCGGGGATCCGCCGCCGGGATGCCCCTGACCAGGCCGTTTTCCGTTTTTACTGCTTTCAGCATATTCTCTCCTTTCTCACTTCACTCTTATCATCATTACGCTGCATGCAGGCATCGTGAACGAAAGCCCTCTGTCCGTCACCTGTATCTGCGTAAACGCTTCTTCCTTTACCTGCTCCGGCTCTTCAAAGGTATTATAGGACTGCATCCTTCCGCGCACGATTTTCGCTTCTATCCGGGAGGGCTCTTTCTTTGTCAGCACCACTTCCATCTGTCTTTCTTCCTCCGGAGACAGGTTATTCAGGGTAATTGTCAGGACACCGTCCTTATCCACCGAAACGGATTCCTGCACGTCGGGCACCATCTCCTGTTCCTTCAGGCCGATTTTTCCCGCCCCTTCCAGCCAGCTTTCCACAAGCTCCGCATCCTGATGATGCTTATACATATGGAATACATGGTAGGTCGGCGTCAGGAGCATTTTCTTTCCCTCCGTCAGGATCACGGACTGGAGCACATTTACGATCTGTGCAATACAGGCCATCTTGATCCGGTCGCAGTGCTTGTTGAAAATATTCAGGGAAACTCCTGCCGTCAGGGCATCCCTCATGGTATTCTGCTGATACAGGAAGCCCGGATTCGTGCCCGGCTCCACATCATGCCAGCAGCCCCATTCATCCACCATCATCCCGATTTTCTTTTCCGGGTCATAAGTATCCATAATGGCGCTGTGGCGTGTAAGGACTTCTTCTATATAAAGAGCCCTTGCAAGAGTATTAAACCAGACTGCCTCATCGAAGTCTGTGGCGCTTCCCTTATGGATTCCTTTTTCCACCCCGGCGTAATAGTGGACGGACAAGCCATCCATAAAGCCGTGCGCCTCCGGGGGCGCGGGATTTCTGAAGCATTCCCTCAGCACCACATCCGTCCATTCATAGTCATCCGCATTGGCTCCGCCGCAGATTTTGAATATGGGGGCATTCTTGTCATAGCAGCGGATATAGGTCTGATATCTGCGGTAAAGGTGGGCGTAATAATCCGGAGTCATATTGCCGCCGCAGCCCCAGTTTTCGTTGCCCACGCCGAAATAATCCACCTTCCAGGGCTTTTCCCTGCCGTTTTCACGGCGCCAGTCCGCCATGGGGGAAACGCCGTCCAGGGTCATGTATTCCACCCATTCGCTCATTTCCTGCACCGTGCCGCTTCCCACATTTCCATTCACATAGGTCTTGCAGCCCAGCTGCTCGCACAGTTCGAAAAACTCATGCGTACCGAAGCTGTTGTCCTCCGTCACGCCTCCCCAGTTGGTGTTAACCATTTTCTTTCTCTTATCTTTAGGCCCCACACCATCCTTCCAATGGTATTCATCCGCAAAACAGCCTCCCGGCCAGCGCAGTACCGGAACCTTTAATTCCTTCAGAGCCTCCACCACATCGGTGCGCATGCCGTTGACATTGGGTATTTCGGAATTTTCTCCCACATAAAGGCCTTCATAAATACATCTTCCCAGATGTTCGCTGAAATGTCCATAGATTTCCGGATTGATATGGCCCATTTTTTTATTTTCATTGATGTATAATGTGATCACGCTTTTCTCCTATTCTTTTCCTATTTTCTTTTTCTGGGATCCAGTTCATATATCCTGCCTGTTTCCAGCACGGCAAAGGGTCCGGGCACCCGGCGTTCCCCGCGTGCGTCCCCGTCAAAAGCATCCGCGGTTTCCATGGAGGCCTTAACCGGTAGCACCTTCTCCGGTTCTGTGATATAGTTCTGCCTTCCCGTGCCATGATGCCTCATTTCAGGCAGTCTGTCCGCCTTTTTCAATTCCAGGGTGAGTTTTTCCGTATCCACTTCGACCGCGAAAAAGCCCTCCTGCCCCTCTTTGTCAAAACCATAGAACTCCTGCCATGCCTGCAGATCCAGGCAGTTCTCCGGAGCGGGATACAGAATGCGGAGATAGCCTCCCGGCATTTTCACATACAGATTGCCCTGGGAATCGTTATCTTTGGTGGGGAATTTAATGGCGGCTTCCCCGCAGTCATAGAACATGTTGTTCACGATCCTGGCTTCCCTTGAGGTACCTCCTCTTCCGTTTCCGGAGATACGGAAGGCTACAGATTTGACAAAATATCCGGCGCTGCGGCATCTTCCGATAAAATTGTTCACCACGTGCAGACGGTCCGTGCCTTCGCCGTACACCGCATAGCCGTTGATTTCTCCGGTCTCTTCCATCTTGTACCAGCCCGTGGAGCCCGGCTCCGAAGGGATATCCTCAGGCCGGAACCGTCCTTCCACATTCCAGAAAATATTATTGTCTATCAGGTTGATTCCGTCTCTGGAGCATTCGATGAAAATGGCCTCTCTCTGTTCGATTCCATCCAGGAACAGATTGCGGGTGATCCGGTTATTTTCATTTCCCACATCCATCCACAGATGATCCGCCCAGAAGGTCTTGGTAAAAATATTCCGCCGTATCAGGCTGTCCACACTGTTATGTACCTTAATCCCTCCCGCTTCCCAGGAAAGCTCCATCTTCTGCCAGCCGGTTCCTTCGATCCGGTTGTCTTCTATCAGCAGGTCGGTGGCAAACATGCCTGCAATGCCGCACACTCCGGCATCGCGGATTTCACAGCCTCTCACCACCGTATGCCCGATGATCTGATCCTCCCGGAAGGTATGGTGCCAGCACTCGTTGCCGATATCGATCCCCACGCCGTTGGACCAGTCAATTTTACAATCCTCAATGATCCAGTGGTGTCCTCTGTAGCATGAAATGGCTCCGCGCTGGGGTACGGGTGCCCCCGTCGCCGCATGGGCACAGGTCAGGCCCTTTACCCGGATATAAGAAAGGAAAGGAATCTCAGGCGCAAAGCACTGTTCCCTGCACGTCAGCTCTATCTGGTGCTGTGCCGGATCGGAATCATCCTCCAGCCGGAGGTGTATGGTCTGTCCGTTGGCCTCCACCCAGTAGGATCCAGGCGTGCTGCCGAGCTGATTGTACAAAGAAACCTGCTTCAGCGGCTTCCCGTCGCAGAATACCATGCCTCTCCGGTTTAAATAGGTCGTCATATCCGTCTTTTCATATTCGATAAAAAGACGGTCATGAAGGATATTTACGGCACAGAAGGGATTGTAGCCCCTGAATTCATCGGGGTTGAGCCTTGTCTCCCATATCTGCAGCCCTTCCGGCAGGCTTACCTGTGCTCCGGGAGGTATCAGATTCCAGCCTTCGCTGCGGCGGAAATCATGTGTCTCCACAGAAGCCTTGATAACTGCCTCCCCATCCCCAAAAGCTTCGAAGCTCACCATCTCCTCCGGGCCGTTTCCTCCGCATACCGGATGGACGCACTCCCTGTAAACACCGCCGTGAATCCATACCCTGGTTCCCGGCCCCGCCAGATTGGCCGCTGCCTGAATGGTCGCAAAGGGATGTTCCATGCTTCCGTCATTTTCATCGCAGGCTTCCGGATGGGCGGCATTCACATGGTATTCTCTGGTGAATACCGGCGCTTTTTCCCAGAAGGCAAAGCGTTCCCCTCCCGGAAGGCGATCCTGCGTATCCCCTTCCACTCGTCCGGGTACGCTCAGTACTGCCTGATAAGCCGTTTTCGGCCGGAAACCGTCCTGGAAAAGCAGAGGAAAGCTTCGTTCTCCCCGGAAACCGGTGAGCCAGCTGTCATCGTCCTGCATTCCCCAGAAGGTCACGCCGGTCACATCGGCCGTCCCTTCCTTTTTGTTTCTTGTCAGGATGGTGAAAACCTCTCTGTAGCGGGCGGCAAGGGCCTCCATGGACGACGCCGACGGATCTGCATTATGGATATCCAGCTCCGTCACCTGAATCTGGATTCCAAGGGAGCCGTAAACGCGGAGTGATTTTTCATATTCCTCCAGGTCAGGCGTGTTCATGGTCATATGGGACTGCATTCCCATGCCATCCACCAGCTGTTCCGAAAGCAGCGGCTTTAAGACCTGTTCGCAGATCACATCCCGTTTCCAGGGAATAAAGGTATCATAATCATTATAAAACAGGCTGACATCCTGCTTCGCATACTTTCTCGCAAACCGGAAGGCCTGCAGGATAAAGTCCTCACCCACAGTTTCCGTCCACAGGGAACGGCGCAGCGCCCCGTCCTCCACGGCCTCATTTACCACATCCCATGCATAGATAATTCCCGGGTACTCCGTCTGGGTAAATTCCAGCACCTGGCGGATATACCCCTCCAGCCTGGCAAGCATGGTTTCCCTGTCCGCAAGGGGAGCATCCTCTTCCCCGCGGTACCCTTCTGTGAAAAACCATCCGGGCGTCTGGTTATGCCATACGAGGGTATGCCCCCTCATTTTCATGCCATGCTCCCGGGCAAAATCCAGATATTTCCGTACGCCTTCAAAACATACGGCGGGACAGCGGTCATACTGCGCCGCATTCCTTCTGTTTTCCCCTTCATCCAGAAGAAACTGCGGTTTCATCTCATTCTCACAGGTCATGGAATCATACTGCGCGCACAGCTCCCCCAAAGCTGTTGTGCTCTCAAATACCTGCGCCGGAACGGCGGCCCCCATCCTGAAATATGGCTGATATACTGTTTTCAGACTCATGTCATTCCCCTCCCTCCGCTTCTGCGGAAAATCACAAATTTACCGTAACCGTTCAGACAAGCAGGAACCGTTACTGTGTCCGTAAAAAGAGAAAAAGGGGCCGGCAACCGCCAGCCCCCACTTTTCTGTCATTCCTATTCTGCTCTTATTCTGCTGCTTTTCTTGCGTCAATGACTGCCTGATATTTATTGGTATCAAAGGCAACCAGGTCATTCCAGCCGAAGCCTTCCAGCTGTACGCACATATCGTCCCACATCTTTTCAAATTCTTCATCGCTTGTTGCGAACACCATACGCCAGGAAGCATCACATACAACGCTCTTGCACTGGCTTCTGATCAGTGCGGTATCCGTATCGTCACTTGCAAGAGGAATATTTACATTGGCAACCATGCCGAGCTGGTTTTTATCTCTCATGTATTCCACTTCGTTTATAGCGCCGAATTTTTCGGTCCATTCTTCTGTCGTGGCTGTCTGATTCAACTTAATCATAGATGCCCATAAACCAGGCTCGAAATACTCTCCTGTTACAGGATTCATTTCAGCGCTTCCTACAATCCACTGATTAACCTGATTGTTTCCATCACTCCAGAGGCCGCCCCCCAATTCTTCCGGAATCTGTACATCCGCGGTAAAACGATTCTGGCCGTCCTGAGTCAGTGTATAAGTTCCATCATCATTCACGGTATAAATCAGGCCTTCCAGGCTGTTATGCTGATAGGTAAGCCCTTCAGGAGATGCAAGCCAGTCGAGCAGTTCCATAATCCGTAATTTCTTTTCTTCATCCACCTGGGAACCAACACCCCAGACACGGCCGTCACCATAATAGGAATCCGCTGTCTGGAAGAAGTTCAATTCTTCTACAGGAGTGTACATATAATTTTCACGGCTTGCTCCATGCTCCGGTGTATTCCAGAAGCCGTTCTGCCAGTTATACCAGAACAGGTATACTCTCTTCTGTTTCATCTTGCTGTCGCAGGCTGTTGTCCAGTCCTGAGTAGCGGAGTCCGGATCAACCAGTCCCATCTGATTGGCCTTATAGAAAAACTGAAGAGCTTTGTAATAACCTCCGTTTTTATCCGTCAAAGGCATGATGGTATTGTCATTGCCAAGAAGAACGGATTCCTTTACCTGCTGTCCGAACCAGTTTGTCAGCAGATTGGCATTTTCAATACTGGTACCGTCCCAATCCTTCCACATGGTAATCGCAAAGGCTTTGTCGCCTGCCGCATTTGTAGGATATTTTTCCTGCATATCCGCCAGCATATTGAGAAGATCATCTGTGGTTTTCAGTTCCGGGCAGCCCAGCCCTTCATACAGATCCCACGGCACCCTTGGCGCGCTTGCTACTTCTGTTCCCACAAATGCCGTAGGGCCGTTGCTGTTCATATTACAGGGAATCGCAAAAACACTTCCTGCTTCCACACCGCTCATGGTTCCGTTAAACAGATCTATCTGCTCTTTGTACTTGGTCAGGTTTTCGTAGTTTCCGATAATATCGCCGATATCCATAATCAGGCCGGCTTCCACACAGTCCTGCATTTCGGAATTGTCAATGATTACGATATCTCCCAGATTCCCCGATGCGCTTCGTGTCTGATAAAGGGAATTGGCATCTCCGGACACCTGCGGTGCGATAATATTAAGCTGGATATTGAATTTGTCCTTGAGCACTTTTCCATACCAGCCGGACTGTATTCCCTGGTAATTGGCGGCCTTGTCATAAATTTCAATGGTCATCTCCGTATCATGGGATACCTCAGGAGCTGCTCCCTGGGCAGCCTCCGTACCTGCGCTGCTTTCTGCTGCAGATTCTGCCGCTGCCGGTTCTGAACTTCCGCCTGCCGGCGCTGTTGTGTCTTTGCCCTGTCCGCAGCCTGCCAGAACAGTTGAAGCTGTCATGATTGCTGCCAGTGCCAGGGATGCTAAACGTTTCCTTTTCATCTTGAATCCTCCTTGTTTTCCGAAGAAAAATATGAGCCTCTGCGAACAGAGTATTTTCCTCCTGCTCTTTATTGAGTCTATCTATAACAGAAGTCGGTCTTCTGCTATTTTCTCAGCCTTTTACGGCACCGATCATGATACCCTTAACAAAATATCTCTGGAATATAGGGTATACCAGAATAATCGGTATAACTACAATTATTGTTACCGTCATCCGGACGCTAGTAGGCGTCTGGCTTGTGGCTACTGCCGCCGCCATGGAAGCGCTGTTATTGGTATTGGCAAGGCCGGCCAGCGAACTCGCCTGATTCAGATATTGATACAGAATGAACTGCAGCGGATAAAGCTTGGTATCCGTTACCAGAAGCAGTGTATCCTGGAAAGAGTTCCACTGGTTTACAGCGGAGAAAATCGCAACAGTTGCCATGATAGGCTTGATAACCGGAAGCATAACCTTGAAGAAAATCTTCATGATTCCCGCACCGTCAATCTGCGCGGCTTCCTGCAGTTCCTTGGGCACCGACTCCACAAATGTTTTGGTCAGTATAATATAGAACGGGGAGACAACTGCCGGAAAAATATAGCCCCAAAAATTATTCGTCAGATGCAGGTTCCTCATGGTGAGGTACCAGGGGATAATACCCGCATTGAAATACATGGTCGCAACCACCAGCCGGTACCAAAGCTTCCTGTGCCACATATTATCCTGAGTAAACATAAAGCCCAGGAAGGCGGAGGCTCCTACCGTACCCACCGTACCGATAATGGTCCTCAGCACGGATATTTTGGCCGCCTGGAAAAGGCCATCAATGCGCAGCGCACTGAGATAGTTTTTAAAATGAAGCCCCTTCGGCCAGAACAGAATCACACCGCGTGCACTCAAATCATTGGCACTTATGGTATTTATGAAAATATAGTAAAAAGGATAAATACAAATTAAGGCACAAAGGGCAAATATAATATAGCAGACAACAGCCAGCATATTATCGCCGAAGCTGTGGTGCATTTTAGTTTTAAGAACTTTTTCCCTGCTCATTTTTTCCTCCTCTTCCCTACAAAAAGCTTTCGCCGCGTATCAGCTTGGACATGGTATTGGCAAAGAACAAAAGAATGAGACTGACAACACTCTTAAGCATACTGATTGCAACGGATACGGAATAGCTTCCGCTTCCCATCGCGGTGTTGTATACGTAAAGGTCAAGCACCTGGATCGTCTCTTTGTTAAAAGCATTCTGGAATACATAGTACTGTTCCATACCATTGGAAAGGAAGTTCGCGATATTGAGCATCAGCAGTACAAAGTATGTGGGGAGGAGGCTCGGAATCGTGATATACCAAATCATCTGCAGCCTTGACGCACCGTCCACCTTTGCCGCCTGATACATTTCATCATCAATTCCGGAAATCGCCGCTATGTACATGATGGCCGACCAGCCCAGATTCTTCCATGTAAGCCACAGCCACATCGTCAGCCATACATGTTCGGAGGACTGGAGGAAAAGAATCGGTTCCGTGGTAATCCCCAGCGTCTGAAGCAGGGTGTTCGCCATACCTGTGCTGTTGAAAAGGCTGTATGCCACGGAATATACAAGCACCCAGCTGATGAAGTTGGGAAGCGTGGTCACTGTCTGCACGAATTTCCGGAAGGGCACACACCGCAGCTCATTCATAAATACGGCAAATATCATGGGCAGCCAGGAGGTTGCCAGCGTAATGCCGCTCATGGCAAAGGTATTTTTAAGCACCTGCAGAAGCTGATTGATTTTAATAGGATTCTCCACCAGAGACTTGAACCATTTCAGCCCCACAAAGTCATGGATGGAAAATGGTTTCGGCGGTTTGTAATCAAAAAATGCGTATACCCAGCCGTACAGCGGATAATAGGCAAAAATTAAAACCAGCACAATAAAGGGCAGTACATAAAGGAACATTTTGAAAGAATTCCATTTTTTCTTGTTTTGAAAAAGACTCATACTTCTCTCCCTTCTCCCAAAGAGTTTACATTTTGTTTATCGTTAAACCTTTGTTTAAATGGATTATATAACTCTTCCACCATGAATGTCAATATATGTTTTAATATATTATGATTTTTATACAATTTACACATATTTCTATTTACTTAAACGATTTAGAAATTTTCTATTTGTGTTATTTTTATGTTATTTGCACTAAAATCTACAAATGTATCGTTTTACCAGTTTTTATATTCTGTATTTACAGTAATGGAAAATGCATTTCTATTTTCATCTGCCATAAAGACTTCTGTCACATCAAGATGCCATCCATATCTCTTCCAAACGGAATCCCTCAATAAAAAAGGTGCATGGCCATTATTATAATTTCCATACACCTTACTGTTACTATATAATTTTGTTTTGTGTTTTTTATGGCTGCTTCCTTTTCACCGAATTCCGCAGCACGATAGAACAGGGAATCTTGATTTCAGCCGCCTTTTCATCCGCAGCCTCCGCCTCCTTCTCCTCACCGCCGATCCTCTCCAGCAGCATCTCTGCCGCCTTATGCCCGATCTCGGAAAGAGGCAGGCTCATCGTCGTCAGTGCCGGACGGATATATTCCGACAGATCCTGATTATCGAAACCGGTAATTGAAATATCCTCTCCGGCCCTCAGCCCATGCTCCTCCAGGTAATCATAAACACCGCCCGCCATGCGGTCCGCCATACAGAAGATCGCCGACACGCCCGCATCCACAAGCGGCCCTGCCTGCTCATATCCTGATTCCCGATCCCAGGCTCCGTAACGGACCCAGCCCGGATTATAGGGTACCTGCTCCTCAAACATCGCTTTCTGGATCCCCAGAAGTCTTTTCTGGGTATGAATATTATCCGCCCGTCCGCCGATGATGCCTATTTCCCGGTGTCCCATGGAAAGCAGGTACTTCATCATATCATAGCCGCCCTTTTCCTCTTCAATCACCACAGACGGAATCCAGTCGGCATTCGTATAGGCATATGCCAGCACCACCGGCATGGAAAAATCCTCCGGGAAAAAATGAATGATCCTCGCATGCCCCGCCACATAAATCACCCCGTCCACTTTAATGGAACGCAGCTCCTGCAGCGCAGGCTCCAGCACGGAACGGTAGGCTTCCTCGTTATTGTACCAGGATTCCTTCCACCTCGCATACAGACGAAGGTTCTGCACGATTGTCCGATACCCCTTTTCTTCACAGCAGGCCATAATGCTTTCTATCATTCCGGGCGTACTGAACTGGGAAATATCTTCCGCAATGATTCCTATCGTTTTTGTCTTCTGGTTTCTCAGCCCCTGAGCGATATAATTAGGCTGATACCCCCTTTTCTTCACCACATCCAGGACTCTGAGCCTGGTTTCTTCGCTGACCTTCGGCTTCCCGTTCAGTATATTGGAGACTGTGGTGGCAGAGACATTACACTCTCTCGCAATTTCCTTTAATGTAACCATAATTATAATAGCACCCTCTCTTTTCCTATTACAAGTTTTACGTTAAACAAAATAATGCCCTTATTTTCTTTTTCAGGCATTCCCCTTTTTCTGAATTCAATAAGGAATTATAGCATTATTGGCCCCATCACGCAAGGAGCATTCATTTTTTCGGCAGGTTTACAGAAAAACCTGTATACATCCGCCGTAAACCAACTGAAGCTTGTTTCCCTTTGGCTAATATGTTACAATTCTTTCACACGAAAGCGGTATTAGTATAACCTGACTAAGATCGGGGCCCCATGGTTCCCGTTTTTTTGCCGTCGTTTGGCGTGGAGGGGGACACATATGGATAAGAGGACAACAAACCTTTTTGCAAATGTAAAGCAGCGTCTGCTGGCAGGGCCGGGAAAGTTTCTGGATAACCTTCCCCTCGCCAGAAAACTTATGCTGCTCTATTTATGCTGTGTCCTGCTCCCTTTGATCCTGACTGACAGCGTAATCATTTACATGACGGTACGCGCCGAACACAATAGCAGCCGGCATGAAATGGAAAATATCGCGGACGCTATCAAATACAGCCTGAGCAACCGTATGGATAATGCCGCCAATCTTTCTCTGAATATTTACAGCAATAAATATATCAATGCCTTTCTGGAAGCCGACTACCAATCCCCCCTGGACTACTTTGAACGCTATCAGGATTTTCTGAAGGATTCCCTTTATGAAGCCAGTGTCGTAACGAGCAATTATCAGATCGTGATGTATACGGATAATCCCGGTATCGTTAACGGCGGCAGCTTCTGGAACCTGGATACCATAAAAGGAGAACAGTGGTACCGGGATTTTATAGATTCCGGTCAGGAAATCCTCGCCTATCCCTACTATGAATCCTCCGTCACCTCTTCACAGCGGAAAATATCCATCATCCGCAGAATGGACTACTATCATAAAGGCTCCGGCCCCAACCTGGTGAAAATGGATCTGGACTACAGCAGTATGTCCCAGAGTATCGTAAACGCCAAATACAGCTTTCTCGTTTATATCTGCGACGGGGATACTATCCTCTTTTCCAACGACGGGCACGGCGGCATGGGAAAGCCCTATGAGACCTTCACCTCCGACCTGCTGAAGAAAACAGGGATTTCAAAGAGCATGAATGTTTATGGACGGGTATGGAATATTTATGTCCTGAACAGGGAATTAAGTGCCCTTGCTCTCATAAAAAACAATTTCCATCTTCTGATTTTCCTTCTGTGTCTGAACCTGCTTCTGCCGGCCCTGCTGATGACCGGCCTGAACCATTCCTTCACCTCACGGCTCATGGAGCTTGGCGCCGCTTTTGAAAAAGGCGGCATCGATGAACTGAAAGCCCTGCCCGCGGTGCGGGGAAAGGATGAAATCGGAATCCTGATGGAAAGCTACAACCTGATGGCCGGCCGTATCAACGACCTGATACAGACCGTTTACAAGGACAGGCTCAAGGAACAGGAAATGGATATCGCCAGACAGAAGGCGGAACTTCTGGCCCTCCACAGCCAGATCAATCCCCATTTTCTCTTCAACGCCCTGGAAAGCATCCGCATGCACAGCCTGCTGAAAAAGGAGTTGGAAACCGCCGGCATGGTGGAAAGGCTGGCTCTGATGGAACGCCAGTATGTTGACTGGGGAACGGATTCCATCAGCATCCATGAAGAAATCCAGTTTGTGGAAGCTTACCTGGAGCTTCAGAAATACCGGTTCGGCAATCGCCTTTCCTACCAGATAGAAGTGGATGACTCCTGCCGGGGATACTGTGTCCCCAAGCTGACCCTGGTCACTTTTGCCGAAAACGCCTGTGTCCACGGGCTGGAAAACAAAACCGCGGCGGGCTGGATTTTCGTCCGCTGCTACTGTGACGAAAGCGTACTCTGTATGGAGGTGGAGGATACCGGCCACGGAATGAGCCCGGATTTGGTCCGTGACATGCAGGAAAACATGAATAATGCCAGCATGCAGCTGCTCAAGGAAAACCGCCGGGTGGGAATTATGAACGCCTGTCTGCGGCTGCGTATGGCCACAGGCAATCAGGCCTGTTTTGAGCTGGAAAGCGAAAAAGGCTCCGGCACTATCATCACGATTAAAATTCCCGTGGAAGCGCTCCATAAAAAAGCATGGAAACAGAATGAAAATTTATAAATGATACAGAAGGAGGTACCTGATGCTTCGCATATTATTTGTTGATGACGAGCCCTTTATCCTGCAGGGGCTTTCCGTCCTGATCGACTGGGAAAAGGAAGGATTTGAAATTGCAGGGACGGCGGCAAACGGCCTGGAAGCCATCCGGTTTCTGAAAAATAATGAAGTGGATCTGATACTGGCCGATATCCGGATGCCCGCCATGTCCGGCCTGGAGCTTCTGGAAAAGCTGAGGACAGAAGGCATTTCCGATGCCTATTTTATCATTTTAAGCGGATACAGTGATTTTGAATATGCAAGAAAAGCGCTCCAGTACGGCTGTATGGATTATATTTTAAAGCCGGTACGAAAGACGGAGCTCATAGCCGCTCTCGACAAGGTGAAGGCAGAAAGCAGTCTGACCCTCCGGAAAAAGGAAGAGGAAGCCCTTCAGGAAAAGGCATATTTTGCGCGAAACCTCATCGCCATTATCTGCGGCAAATACGATCAGATGAACCTGGAATATGTGACCGCAAAGATGCGGACGGACGGCGGCATCCGGTATATCGATATTGAAATTGATGACCGTAATGAGGAAGGTTCCGAATACGAGCCGCCCAAAACAGAGGAAGAAAAAAGGAAGCTGCAGAGGCTTCTGTACCAATCCTGTCTGGACTTTCTGGGAGAAGACGGCTGGCACTGCATTTTCGATGTATCCAGCAATGAGAGGGATTATGATATCGGCCTGATCTACTGTGACTATATGGCGCAGGAAGCCGGAATGAACGAGCAGGATTATCTTGACAGCTTCCTGGGCAGCATTCAGGAAGCCATCAAGCATCCGGTCGTCATGTTTGTGGGAAACCGTGTGGAGCATATATCCGGGCTGTCCGAATCCTACCGGACCGCCAATATCGCCCGCTCCTTCCAGAATTTCCATGTTGACGGGATGAACCAGTGCATTTCCTGGTATGAGGAGCAGGAACGGACGGAAGGCAGAAGCCTGCTGTTCAAGGCCAGCCTGGACGATCTGGCCAGGGCTGTGGAACAGAATGACAAGGAACGGATACCGGGCCTTGTGGATCATCTGTATGATGAAATCAATCAGAATGCCATGGATGCCAAGCTTGTGAGCCTCAATATCGACTATCTCCTCTTTCAGCTTGTCCATCTGGCACAGGCCCAGGATCCCAATGTAAACCAGGAGGAAATCCTGGAATTTATCAGCGGAAGCGCTTTTGACTCCGGTACCATGAGAGGCAGCCGGATGCATCTGAAGCGTTTTGCCGAAGAATATGCGGATTACCTTTCCCAGATCAGGGGGAAAACGATACGCGGCGGCGTTCTCGGGGAGGTGGAGCAATACATCCGGGAACATTATTCGGAAAACCTGACCCTGAAGGAGCTGGGCCAGAACTATTACATAAACAGCGCTTATCTGGGACAGCTGTTCCGGAAAACCTATGGCGTCTCCTTTAAGGATTACCTGAATAATTACAGGATCGAAATGGCCGCTTCCTTTCTCCTTCATACGGACATGAAGAACTATGAGATCATGGAAAAGGTCGGTTACCATGATCTGGACTATTTTATCAATAAATTTATCGCGGCAAAGGGCTGCACCCCGGCCAGATTCCGGAAAAAATGCAGGGAATAGCACCGGCCGGGAGCACAGTTCTTTGTCCACTTATCAAAAAAAGCCCTGATAAATTACAGTTCAATTGTGCAACTATAATTTGTCAGGGTTTTTTATGTATTTTCTCAGGTTGTTGTTTTGTGTAGTTAGTATAGAATAAATACACAAGGACATACCCGGGTATACATTTTGACAATGCACTTTAATAAGCAGGTAATTAAGAATTATCAGGAGGATTCAGAATGAAAAAGAAACAACTGACAGCGCTTTTACTCTCTGCAGCAATGGCACTTTCCCTTTTATCCGGCTGCGGCGGCAATGCAGCCTCTTCCGGAAGCAGCGCTTCCCAGGAAAGCGCCGGCGAAACAGAGAGCCAGGGCATTCGGGAATACACCGCATTCTTTGCCGTTCCCGGAACAGAGATCAATGACGACAACGAAATACAGGCTGCTATCGCGGATATCACAGGTGCCAGAGTCAAGGAAACCTGGCTGACAGGCCAGACCGCCCAGGAAGCCGTGGGAACAATGATCGCCGGCGGGGAATACCCGGATTTCATAGACGGCAGCGACGGACAGATTCAGCTGTATGAAGCCGGAGCTCTTGTAGCCCTGGATGATTATCTGGATAAATACCCTAACATCAAGGAGTTCTATTCCGATGCGGAATGGGATAAGGTACGTCAGGAAGACGGAAAAATCTACTGGATTCCCCAGTTCGGAAATATCTGGGAAAAAGACATGAGCGCCGTACACAGCGACGAGGCCTTCTGGATCCAGACCCGCGTGTTAAAATGGGCCGGTTATCCGGAAGTGAAAACAATGGATCAGTATTTTGACCTCATTGAAAGCTATAACGAAGCAAATCCTTCCATGGAAGACGGAACGGCAAACATCCCTTATACCATCCTCTGCGATGACTGGAGATATTTCTGCCTGGAGAATGTGCCGCAGTTTCTGGATGGATATCCCAATGACGGCTGCTGCATGGTCGATCCGCAGACCTTTCAGGTGATGGATTACAACACGACAG